>Ga0066413_1000008_pt1 | contig 127324 bp, 129 predicted proteins | sample LakWasMet19_HOW5_2_FD_59540 | JGI IMG/M metagenome (GOLD analysis project Ga0066413, IMG submission 59540) | Freshwater sediment methanotrophic microbial communities from Lake Washington under simulated oxygen tension - Sediment Metagenome 19_HOW5 | ecosystem: Environmental > Aquatic >...
CATTATTAAAAGAAAATCAACGTAAATTCGACTGGAAACGTGCAAACCCAATTGGATCTTTATTGCATTTACGTAAATATCCAGTTGTTTCTGGTTTAGTTGTATGTTTTACATTAATATACATAGCTGTAAATGCAGTACAATCTAGCTGGACTTACTATACCATGCTTAAATTCAACTGGAATGAAGCTTGGGTTGGATATTCTCTAGGATTTGTCGGATTGATGGTTGCCATTATTCAAGGTGGGTTGATTCGTTTTGTAATTCCTAAGATTGGCGAAAAGAATGCCGTTTATCTTGGATTGGGCTTTTATAGTGTTGGGATGATGTTGTTCGCATTTGCAACAAATACTTTAATGATGTTCCTTTTCATTATACCTTATACTTTAGGTGGATTTTGTGGTCCTGCTCTTCAGGGTATAATTTCCAACCAAGTTCCCGCTACCGAGCAAGGCGAATTACAAGGTGCATTAACCAGCTTAATGAGCGCGACCTCTATCGTTGGTCCAATACTTATGAATAGTTTGTTTGCATATTTCACTGGTCCGAATACACCATACTATTTTCCTGGCGCACCATTTATGTTAGGTGCACTCTTGTTCATGCTAAGCACTTGGTTCGCTTACTATAACTTATCTGGCCTGAAAGCTACTCGCAAGGAAGCAAGGAATTCTTAGCTTGGATGCTGGACTGCTGGATACTAGACTGCTGGACACTGGACACTGGACTACTTGATCCCGATAGCTATCGGGATTGATTAATTGATATTATACTATGTACAATGTACTATGTATTATGTACAATGTATTATGTAATAAGTATTATGTACTATGAATAAAGTACAATGTGTAAGTAGAATAATTTACAATTCATAATTCATAATTCATTGTACATCGTACAGGTACCTAGTATATAGTGGGTCTTTGTCCGAATTGGTTGAATTGCCGTGTTAAGTGCTCGTAAACAATCTCCTCATCTTTAAATACGTTTTCCTTGGCTTGTTTCTTTGGTAAATCAAGGGAGATTGTTTGTGTTTCTCTTTGATTATAATACAAAGCAGTATTTCTTCGAATGTCTACAATTACCCATTTCTTTTTAGGATACTTTTGAATCAAATATGGCTTCAGTAAATAAAGAATATTGTATGTAGGTTCTAAAATGCAATATTCCATATCATCGTTTAGTTTCTGGAATCTAATCTTCTCTCGAATATTCAACTTCTCTCTTTGAACCATGTTCACCACGTCTACTAGTCGTTGTACTACAGGGTGACTAATATTCTCTTCAATGTTCTTTTTCGAGTCTAATAAATATTGAACATATCTAACAATGGTATGATCCTCTCCTCTAATTTCAGATAAATAAGCCAACTCAATTCTTACCAAGCTTATATTACTCGACTTCCTTTTAATTCCCGACCAGACTCGTTGAGCTTGCTCAATGTTTGTTTCCACAGTTATCGTATCTGCAAATAACTCGTCTATCGTCTCCCCCGCCTTAATAATCCTGTAAATCTGGATTTTTTGGTTGTAAATGGTATAGATGCAACACATAAGTCCCTCAAAACTACCATCATAAATTAAAATTTTATACGCTCCCATATTGCTAATTTTATTAGTATAAATATACTAAAAGTTTTAGCATTGTCAAGTGTATTTATATTAATATTTTTTTAAAATAATAAGCTACAAATATTTTATATCAATTCAGTTTTCTGCAACGGATGGCTCCTATTGCTTTCTATTTAGTAATTAGAACCAATTCTTTTTAAAAAATATCAATATCAGATAGAATAAATATCTAAAGTCTCATGTCTAATATCTCAAATCTCAAATCTCAAATCTTATTCTACTACTAGCTACTAGCTACTTAAAACTATACTTATATATCACATCTCATATCTAATAACTAACTTCGTGCTATGCTTATCAAACAACAATTAGCCAAGGAATTCTCTAAAATGAATTCTGTGAAAGTATCCTTAATGGTAGGTGCTGATCAGGATGTATTTGATGAATTAATTGGAATTATGCTTGGAAATGATAATGAACTTGCTCGTCGAGCTGCTTGGGCATTAAGTTTTTGCTTTCGCGAGCACCCTTTCCTATTTGATAAGCATGTTGGTACCCTAGTTGAATTGATGAACAATAAGAATTGTCATGATGCGGTGAAAAGATGTGCCACTCAATCGCTTCAGGATATGGATATCCCGGAAGATTACGAAGGATTAGCATACGATTATGGTATGGAAATTCTTCATGATCCTAATGAAGCTATTGCTGTGAAAGCATACACCATTCAAATACTTCAGAAGATTGCTGAAAAATTCCCTGAACTAAAACAAGAACTTATACAGCTTGTTGAAGATAGAATGGATTTCGAAACACCAGCGTTTAGATCTAGAGGAAAAAAGATGTTGAAGAAACTTAAAGGCTAATGTGATAATGTGCCAATGAGTCAATTTGGACAATGTGATAATTTGAACAATTTATTAAATTCTAAATTCTAATATCTAAATTCTAATTTATATAATATAGTCTAGTTACTAGCTACTAACTACTTAGAACTAATCTAATATCTAACATCTAATATCTCAATACTAATAAATGAACATTATTCTATACGACGATAACTGTAACCTCTGCAAGGCTTCCGTGCGTTTCTTAGCTAAGCACGATAATAAAAATCGTTTAGGTTATGTTCCATTGAACTCACAAGAATCTCGTTCTGCGTTGAAAAATGTTGGAGTGAATTTTATTCAGAAAAACACAGTTTATTTCATCTACAATAATAAGGCTTATGTAAAATCTACTGCTGTGCTTAAAGCCTTATCTCTATTACGTTTCCCAGTGAATTTACTCTCAGTTTTTTTAATTGTACCAAGAGTAATTCGTGATTATTTTTATGGTATCGTGGCGAAGAATAGAACAAGATTTTAACTAGACCTAGGTTCGTCGGAGTGTCCCTGTCTGCCGACAGGCAGGCTCACTCCGACGAACTGTATTCATAATTTATAATTCAAAATTCAAAACTCTTTCTTCATCGACTCTACAATTTCAAAAACAGCTGGACAATACAAGGTATTAACTAGAGTTACATCCATAATGCTTCTGAATTGTTTATCACCTGTGTGCGGATAACCTCGGCAAGCTTCTGGTCGTGCTTCGTAAACACTACATTTGTTATCACCTTTTAAAAATGGACATGGTGCTCCATGATGTACGAAATCACCTTCTTCATCCATCACTAAATATCTCTCCATAAACACTTTTGGTTTTATTCCTAAGTGTTTTGACAATCTACGAATATCTTCTGGTTCGAAGGTTGGACTAATTGTTTTACAACAGCCAGCACAATCTAAGCAATCAATTTTTTGAAATGCCGCATCATGAGCATTGTCAACTATTTGTTGAAGATCTTTTCTTCTTGTTTTCTTTAATATTTTAAAGAATTCCTCATTTTCCGAATGAGCTTTCTTTGCTTTGCGAGCAAAGGCTTTTAAGTCGATTTGATTTACTGGCATTATAAGTTTACTCCCAATTCTTTAATAATATGTTCTGCATGATCTACCTTTTGAGCTACCCATAATACATAGCGTATATCACATCCAATTGAGCGTGAATATAACTCATTCCAAGCGAAATCGTTAATTGTTGCTTCGTATGATCTGTCGAAATTTACTCCAACTAAATTTCCATTTTCATCTAAAATCGGACTACCTGAGTTCCCTCCTGTAGTATCCATATCGTATAAAAATGCAATTGGAACATCTTTCTTATCTTTTGTAGTCCATCTTCCGAAATCCTTGTTTTTATATAGTTCTCGAATGAAATTAGGTAAATAATACTCACCTGAATTTTGTCCTTTTTCTATTAATCCGGTTAATGTAGTTGTTGGCTTCATATACGTTGCATCAATAGGTGTGTATCCTTTTACATGACCATAAGTTAAACGTAATGTGCTGTTAGCATCAGGAATGAAATTTGTTTTCTTGAACAAAATACTCACATCAACATAATCGGCTAATAGTTTATTTAGTTTTCCATTTCTTTCTTTACGAATTGCATTCATTTTATCTACTTCAACACTAGCATTTATTGCTAAATCGAACATTGGATCCTTAATTTTCATGAAGTCTTTCAATGGCATATCTAAAACCGCTGTTACTACGCTAGGCATAATAAACATTGACTTCGAGAACAACATATCTACATATTTGCTTACAGCTAAATCAAGATTCTTTTGTTTTTCTAATTTGAATTTTGGAATTACATTGAACTGCTCGGCCCCAGGTAATTGTAAACCATCCATGATTGCTCTTTTCAACAATCTCTTCTCCGTTTCGATTACATAAGTATCGTATTGATTTTCTAATTGTTTTTTGATGCCAGCCTTTGAATCCGCAAATAATTTCTCTTGTTCCTCTGGCTTAGCAGATGCAATTTTCTTACGTAAGCCTTGCATAATATTAGCAGCACTTAGTGCATTCGAACTAGGAATAAATTGATCTAAAACCAAGAATTTCTTAGCATCTGAAAACACTTCTGTATAAACCATATCAATGTTCTTCAACATCGAACCATACTTGGCATTTAGGGCAGCATCAGACTCAATAAATTTCTGTAAATCTTTTTCTTGATCATATTTTTGTTGAACTAATTCAATATTGCGTAATCCTTTAATTTTGCCTTTATAATTCTTTAAAACATTAGCTTTTCTCTTAATTCTTGAAGCTTGTTTAAGCTCTAATTCTTTATTTACAGATGTTTCTTCCATTTGCTTGTTTTGCCATTCGTATAAGCTCGACATGTAAGGCAATTGGAACTTTTCTTGATATTCTATGTATTTCGCAGGGTAATTTCTGAATGTTCTTCCTGGATATCCTAAGATGAATACAAAGTCGCCTTCGTTTGCACCATTTGGATTTACTTGTAAGAATTTTTTAGGTTGATATGGAACATTGTCTTTTGAATAATTTGCAGCAGTTCCATCTTTCGCAACATATGCTCTCATGAATGAGAAATCGCCAGTATGACGAGGCCATACCCAGTTATCACCTTCACCTCCAAACTCTCCTATTGCTCTCATCGGAACATACACTAATCGAACATCTTTAATGATTTTATATCTAAATAAAACATATGTTCTCCCAATAAACATTTCTGAAATTTCAGCCTTAATTGTTTTGTCTTTAGCCTCTTCAAGCTTAATGATTTCAGCAATCTTAGAGTTTATTTTATTAATTCTTTCCGATGGATCTACAACATCTTTAACCGACTCTAATATTTTAGCAGATACATCTTCATAAGAATCTGTGATTTTACAAGTTAAATTTTTAGCAGGAATTTCTTCTTCGTAATTCTTAGCTACAAACCCATTTGTTAAATAATCCTTTTCAGGTGTACTCGCTAACTGTACAGATTCAAATGCACAATGATGATTCGTAATGATCAATCCTGAATTAGAAACGAACGACCCAGTACATCCTCCTACATTTACCAAAGCATCAACTAAGCTTAATCCATTAGGGTTATATACTTGCGATTGATCGATTTTTAGTCCAGCTTTTTTCATATCTATTTTAGATATTTCGCTTAGAGGATACATACCCTCTTCAGGACTCATATTTGTAAATTGTAATCCAGAGATGCCTAAAAGAATCCCTAACATCCAAATGCTTTTGCCTAGTTTCATAATCAGAATATTAATATTGAAGTATTACTATTTACCAAAAATATATTTTATCTTCAAACAAACCGAATCAAAAATCATATTGTTAGCTTTGTATCATGGCTGAAGAATTAATAATTTATAAAAACGCTAGTAAAACTGACTTATACGAGAGTTTATACCCTCAAATTCAAGCACTCCTATCCGGAGAGAAAGATTTCATTGCAAATTTGGCAAATACTGCTGCTGCTTTAAAAGAAACCTTTAATTTTTTATGGGTAGGGTTTTATATTGTAAAGAATGATGAATTAGTTTTAGGACCTTTTCAAGGACCTATCGCTTGCACAAGAATTTCGTTAGGAAAAGGAGTTTGTGGTACTTCATGGAAAGAATCTAAAACGATTATTGTACCAGATGTAGAGCAATTTCCTGGTCATATAGCCTGTAGTTCCGCTTCACGTTCAGAAATAGTTATACCGATTTACAATGAAGATAAGGTAATTGCTGTGTTAGATGTGGATTCTGAACAACTCAATCAATTTGATGAAATTGATGAAAAATACTTAACTAAAATCACTAAACTACTTTCTTAATGACTACTCAAAAGCCTATTATATATTACATCTCAGGACTAGGTGCTGATCAGAGAGCCTATATGTTTCTTCAACTAGAAGATTATGAATGTAGAGGAATTGAATGGGTTCAACATGATGATAATGATACTTTAGCGACATATGCTAAAAAGTTGATTGCTCAAATAGATACCACAAAACCCGTTGTATTAGTTGGCACATCATTAGGTGGTATGCTTGCGATGGAAATTGCGAAACAAATTAAAGTGGAGCATACATTTCTGATTTCAAGTTTAAAAACTCGTGCCGAACAACCTGCCTATTTTAGTTTTTTTAGAATCTTTCCGATGTACGATTGGATGCCTAATAATGTTTTAGGTAACCCAGATTTTTGGATGAAATTACTTTTCCCTGCAGGTATGAAAAATGAATGGAAGTCAATGTTTGCTGATATGTTCAGTAAATGGACACCACAGTTTTTGCGTTGGGCTATGAAAGCAGCTTTACAATGGACTAATGATACAGTTATAGAAAATTACACTCATATCCACGGAGATCAAGACTTAGTTTTTCCACATGTTCATATTCAGAATTTCTTGTTGATAAAAGGTGGAACTCATATTATGGTGCTATCCAAAGCAAAAGAGATAAAGGGCATAATAGTAAGTCAATTGGAAAATGTGTCAATAACATATTAATTGTCAATGATATCAATTTGCGATATTAAAATACGTAATCATAAGTTTCAACAAAACTTTGAATTTATTTTTTAATCCTTATCTTGAGTTTAATTTGAATTTATTAATGGGCTAATAATTAATAAGTATTTCAAAAATTAAACTCTATAACATGAAAAAAATTAAACTCATTTTGGCATTTGCATTAATGTCGATTTCAACCCAATTTACTTACGCTCAAGTTTCTTTTTCTCACTCTCTAGGAGCTGCGATTTATAGCTCTACTAATGCACTAGTTCCTGCATTAGTGTATTCACCTCGCGTTAATTTTTTACAATTAGCAAGTGAAGCAACAGTTTCAGCTGGAACACATTTAGGATTAGGTTTGAATTATAGTTCAGACGGTAGTAATAATTATTTTGCATATGAAGTACCACTAGTTGCTGAATTAAATTTAGGTTCAGGTTCTAGTCCTGATTCTGATGTAGGATTTGGAGGATTTTTAGGCTTAGGATATGGAATTAATAAAATTGGTTCTGCAAGTGCTGGTGCGGATTATAATGATGCATCTGGTATATACGTTAATGCTGGTTTAAGAGCAATTATTAACGATCAACCAATGGGATTAAGAGTATCTTATTTAATGAATAATAAAGTTGGATTTAGCGATGTTGTTGGATTTAGCTTCTTTTATATGTTAGGAGAATAATTTCCTAAATTTCAATTAGCCCATTAATAATCAATGTTTTAACATTTATATATTTTTATTTTTTTTTACTATAAGGGTGATTTAGTTTGTAACTTGTCTTTAACCAAACTTACACCCTCATTATGAAAAAAGTATTTCGTTATTTACTATACACTGTAGGTATAGTAATCTCTCTCCTACTAATTTTTGTTTTATTTGTTCAATTCAGAGGTATTCCAACTTACGAATCAAAAGAAGCAAAGGTAGTAGTAAACTCAACACCTGAAAAAGTTTTACACGGAAAAAAATTAGCATCAATGCTATGTGTAAAATGTCATTTGAATCCTGAAACTAATCAGCTTACCGGAAAATTTTTAGCAGATGCTCCTAAAGTCTTTGGCGAGATCTATTCTAAAAATATCACACAAAGTAAAGAACACGGAATTGGCAATTGGACAGACGGACAGATTGTATATCTGTTAAGAACAGGAATCAGACCTAATGGAACTTTCATCCCTCCTTACATGCCTAAATTTAATGGTATGGCAGATGAAGATATTGAATCTATTTTAGCTTGGTTACATTCAGATGATCCCATGTTAGCTGAAAGTAATGTTGTTCCACCACAAAGTGAACCATCGTGGTTTACCAAGTTTTTATGCACAGTTGCTATCAAACCTTTACCATATGATGGAAGCCCACGTGCATTACCAGATACTAATGATGCTGTTACTCACGGAAAATATTTAGCAACATTTCAGCTTCAATGTTTTGCTTGTCATTCACATGATTTTGCAAAGAACAACGACCTACAACCTGAACTTTCTGAAGGATTTTTTGGAGGTGGTAATCCTATGATTGATTATGATGGTAAAACAGTGATGACAGCAAATTTGACCATGGATGAAGAAACAGGCATAGGTTCTTGGACAGAAGAACAATTTGTAAAAGCTGTTAAAACGATGCAAGCGCCTTTAGGTAAAACGTTAAGTTACCCGATGGAACCCTACTATATGTTGGATGATCAAGAAGTAAAACATATTTATGCATACTTGAAAACAATACCGAAGATTAAGAATCGAGTTGTTCGAAGGTAATTGGTAGCTGGTAGCTGGTAACTGGTAACTGGACAGATTATATACCAGCTACCAATTACCAGCTACCAGTTACTAAATAGTAGCGATGCACTTCAACTCTATAGCAATTGGAGTTGGAAGGCAATTGATTTCGCAAGTTGTACGACAAGGTAAATTGTCTTTAAAATATTCAGCGTAGATTTCATTGTATTTTTTGAAATCGTCTTTCATGTTTGTAAGAAATACTGTAACATCAACTAGCTTATCCCATGATGAACCAGCTTCTTCTAAAATCAGTTTAACGTTGTTAAATACTGATCTGCATTGGATTTCAATATCGTATGAAGTGATGTTTCCATTTTCATCCAGTTCTACTCCTGGAATCTTTTTCGTTCCTTTTTCTCTAGGTCCTACACCAGATAAAAACAATAAATTTCCAACACGACGAGCATGAGGATATAAACCAACAGGTTCAGGAGCTTTTGATGAGTTTATGATAGACATGGTATTAATTTGTTAATTTGTTAATGAGATAATATGTTAATGTTTGAAAATAATTCTTAATACATTTTACTTAGTACTTAATACAGATATTTTTGGCTTCAGTGAAGAATCGTAATGCTTCCCAGCCTCCTTCTCTACCTACTCCTGAGTTTTTCATACCACCAAAAGGTGTACGTAAATCTCGAAGTAACCAGCAATTTATCCAGATAATTCCGCACTCAACTTTCTCAGCCATTCGATGTGCACGAGTTAGGTTTTCTGTCCAAATGCTTGAAGCTAATCCATATTCAGTAGCGTTTGCATATTGTAATACCTCTTCCTCAGTATCAAATGGAGTAAGAGTAACTACAGGACCGAATATTTCTTCCATATTCGTTCTGCAATTATATGCTAAACCCTCGATAACAGTAGGTTTGATGAAGTATCCATTTTCACATCTTCCACCAGGATTTACTGCTTCTCCACCTGTTAAAATCTTACCTCCTTCTTGTTTTGCAAGTTCTATATATGATAAGATTTTTTCGAAATGAGGTTTTGAAACTATTGCTCCTACATTTACATCAGCATTTGGATCTCCAACTTTTAAGGCATTAACTCGTTCAATAAATGCTTCTTTGAACTTCTCGTAAATTGGTCGTTCTATAAATATTCTAGATCCGCATAAACATATTTGTCCTTGATTTTCGAATGATGATCTAACAGTTGTTTTAATCATGTTCTCAAAATTACAATCAGCAAAAATGATATTCGGATTTTTACCTCCTAGTTCTAAGGAAAGCTTTTTAAACATTGGTGCTGCGATACCTGCAATAGTCCTACCTGTTGCGGTACCACCAGTGAATGAAATAGCTTTAATATCTTTATCTCTACTTAATGCATCCCCTACTTTTTGACCTAATCCGTGAACAATATTCAATACACCTTTAGGTAATCCAATTTCTTTACATACCTCAGAAAGTAAATATGAAGTATATGGAGTAATTTCTGAGGGCTTAGCTACTACGCAATTTCCAGCTGCTAATGCAGGTGCTATTTTCCACGAGAATAAATATAATGGTAAGTTCCATGGTGAAATACACGCTACCACACCAATTGGTCTGCGTAATGTATAGTTTACTCCCACTCCTTCCATGAAATGAGTTTCAGTTGAGGATTGTTGAATAGCTGTTGCGAAAAATCTGAAATTACTTACGGCTCTTGGAATGTCTACTCTTTTTGCCAAACTCAAAGGTTTGCCATTGTCTAAACTTTCTGCCGCTACAAATTCATCCATCCTAGCCTCTATTCCACGGGCAATTGCTTCTATATATTGAGCACGTTTCTCATAATGCATATTTCCCCAAGAATGTTCAGCTTCTTTTGCTGCTTTTACAGCTAATGAAACATCCTCAGCATCCGAATCAGGAATCATAGAAAATACCGAACCAGTAGCAGGATCAATGTTCTCTAAATATTGCTTCTTAGAAGGTTCTACTAATTCTCCGTTTATGTAGTTTTTAAGATATATCATTTTAGTAGTATTGAGTAATGGGTATTGAGTATTGTTCGTCGGAGTGTCCTCACTCCGACTTTTTATTTTATATTTACTTGTCGGAGCGAGCCTGGCTGGTGTCAGACAGGGACGCTCCGACGAACTTAATTAACATCCCGATAACTATCGGGATAACATTTTAACATATTAACAAATTAGAAAGCAGTAGTTCTTCCTCCATCCACAGCGATACTTTGTCCGTTGATATAAGCACCCGAAGGTGATGCTAAAAATGCTGCTAATCCTGCGATTTCTTCTGCTGAGCCGAATCTGCCTGCTGGTATTTCAGCTAACATTTCTTTTTCAACTTCGTCAATTGCGTGATTCGTTTTGCTAGCTTTTCCTTGTATAATGTTTTCTAAACGTACAGTTTTTGTTGCTCCAGGTAATACATTATTCACTGTAATGCCATCTTTTGCGACTTCAAAACTCAGGGTTTTAGCCCATCCCGCAACTGCTGCTCTAGTACTATTCGATACACCTAAACCTTTTAAAGGTTGACGAACTGAAGTAGATACAACATTAATAATTCTACCCCATTGTTGTTTCTTCATATGTGGCAAAACTGCTTGTACCAATACATGATTACACAGTAGATGCGATTGATATGCAGCCATAAATGCTGTAGCATCTGCATCAACGATAGGTCCTGCTGGAGGACCACCTGTATTGTTTATAAGGATATCTACGCTTTTTGTTTCTAAATATTGATTGATTTTAAATTGTACATTTTTGTAATCTGAAAAATCAGCTACTAGGTATTCATGTCCAGCCTCCTGAGGCAATTCATTGATTACATCTTTTAATCCTTGTTCATTACGTGCCAATAATGTAATACTAGCACCTAATTGTGCCAATTCTAAGGCAATTGCTTTACCAATACCTTGAGTACTACCACATACTAATGCTCTCTTACCACTTAAGTTTAAATTCATCATATTCAATATTTTCTCAAAGATACATAAGTCAGGCATACTTCGAAATGAAAAAATGCTTGTTTAAATGCTTTGTAATGCATTTTTCAAATTGTACATTTACCGGACAAATATTTCAAGCTATGGCTATTCAAAGACCCTTTAACTTCAAAAAATGGATAGATGAAAATAGACATCTATTAAAACCACCAGTAGGAAATCAATGTGTTTATAAAGATGCAGAGAACTTTATTGTAATGGTTGTTGGTGGACCGAATTCACGAAAAGATTTTCATTACAACGAAAGTGAAGAATTATATCTTCAAATTGAAGGGAATATGGTGCTAAGAATTATTGAAGAAGGGAAACCTGTAGATATTCCAATTAATGAAGGTGATATGTTCTTATTACCTCCAAAAACTCCTCATTCTCCACAACGCCCGGAGAATACTGTTGGTTTAGTCATAGAGAAAGTGAGAGATAAAGAATTAGATGGTTTCTTATGGTTCTGCGAAAGTTGTAATGAAAAATTATACGAAGATTATTTCTTAGTTACGGATATTGTGAAGCAATTACCTCCAGTTATGGAGAAATTCTATTCTTCAGATGAACATAGAGTTTGTAACCATTGTGGAAATGTAATGACGCCCCCAGTAAAGAAATAAATGAGAATAGATATTCATACCCATATCATTCCTGAATACATGCCCCGTTGGTCGGAAAAATTCGGTTACGGAGGTTTTATTCATCTTGATCATCATAAACCTTGCTGTGCAAGAATGATGCAAGACGATAAGTTTTTCAGAGAAATACAAGATAATTGCTGGGATCCAGAAACTAGAATTAAAGAATGTAACCATCATCATGTAGATGTTCAAGTTCTTTCAACGATTCCTGTAATGTTTTCTTATTGGGCAAAAGCTCAGGATGCATTAGATGTTTCAAAATATTTAAACGATCATATTGCAGATGTTGTTCGTAGATATCCGAAACGTTTTGTTGGTTTAGCTACTATTCCATTACAAGATATCGACTTATCGGTTAAAGAATTACATAGATGTGTGAAGGAGCTTGGTTTAGCTGGAGTTCAGATAGGTTCACATGTTAACGATTTAAACTTAAACGATCCTCACTTCTATCCTTTTTATGAAGAAGCGGAGAAATTAGGTGCAGCTATTTTTGTTCATCCTTGGGACATGATGGCGAAAGAAAAAATGCAGAAATATTGGTTGCCTTGGTTAGTGGGTATGCCTGCCGAATCATCCTTAGCTATTTGTTCTATGATTTTTGGTGGCATATTCGAAAAATTCCCAAAACTTCGTGTAGCATTTGCTCATGGAGGTGGATCTTTCCCAGCAACAATTGGTCGTATCGAACATGGATTTAATGTTCGCCCCGATTTAGTAGCAATAGATAATCCAATCAATCCAAGAAATTATTTAGATAAATTTTACCTAGATACCCTAGTTCATGATCCTATGATGATGAATTATTTAATGGAATTATTTGGGCCAAATAAATTAGCCTTAGGAACAGATTATCCATTCCCATTAGGTGAATTACAACCAGGAAGTTTAATCACTAGCATGCCTTATTCAGATGATATTAAGGAACGCTTAACGAGCGGTACAGCATTAGAATGGTTAGGGTTGAAGAGATCGATGTTTGAATAAAATATCAAGCGTTCGTCGGAGCGTCCTCGCTCCGACGAACCGAAAGCTTAGACGAAATGTATAATTATCGAAAATGAAATTTGAAAATACAATAGAATTCGCTCGTGCAATGGATGAAAATGATCCATTGAGAAAATTTAGAAACGAGTTTTTATTTCCTCAGCATGATGGAAAAGATGCCATTTATTTCTGTGGAAATTCATTAGGGTTACAACCTAAAGCAACAAGAGAATACATTTTAAAACAGCTTGACAATTGGAGTGAATACGGTGTTGAAGGCCATTTTAAAACTGAAACACCTTGGATGTATTATCAAAAAACTACGAAAGATAGTTTGGCGAAATTGATTGGTGCGAAACCATTAGAGGTTGTTGCCATGAATCAATTAACAGTGAACTTACATTTAATGATGATAAGTTTTTATCGACCAACTGAAGAGCGTTATAAAATTATTATGGAAGGTTCTGCTTTCCCTTCTGATCAATATGCTGTAGAATCTCAAGTAAGATATCATGGGTTTCAACCAAACGATGCAATCGTAGAATTATATCCTCGAGACGGTGAATATACATTACGTTCTGAAGATATTTTAGAAGCGATTGAAAAGCACAAAGATTCATTAGCATTGGTTATGATGGGTGCTGTGAATTATTATACTGGTCAGTTTTTTCCATTAAAAGAAATTACAGCTAAAGCCCATGCTGTTGGTGCCTTTTGTGGTTTCGATCTTGCACATGCAATGGGAAATATACCAATGGAATTACACGATTGGGATGTAGATTTTGCAATGTGGTGTTCCTATAAATATTTGAATTCTTCACCAGGTGGAATTTCTGGAATTTATATTCATGAAAAACATTGTACAAACCCCGAAACTCCACGTTTTGCAGGCTGGTGGGGATATAAAGAAGATACGCGTTTCTTAATGCAAAAAGGATATATTCCTGAGCCAGGAGCTGAAGGTTGGCAAATGAGTAATGTTCCTGTATTGACAATGGCTGTACATCGTGCTGCATTAGATTTATTTGATGAAGCTGGACTTTCAAATCTTCGTCAAAAAAGTTTAACATTGACTGCTTATATGGAATTCATTGTTCAAGAAGCAAACATTAGAATTGGTTCTGAGAAGTTTAAAATCATTACACCTTCTGATTCAACTTCTCGAGGTGCACAATTATCTATCATTTGTAAAGATGGTGGTAAGAAAGTGTTTGATGAATTAACAGCAAAAGGTATTATTGGAGATTGGCGAGAACCAGAGGTACTTCGCTTCGCTCCTGTTCCATTGTACAATAGCTTCGAAGATGTTTATCGCTTCGGACAAATTTTATCATAGTATTTGGTTCGTCGAAGAGTCCAAGCTTCGACTAGTAAAAAAGTAAATCGTTGATTCGAGCCTGCCTGGCGGCAGACAGGGACGATTCAACGAACAAAAAAAATAAAGATTATGAGTCAATCAAGTAAAAATATAACCCTAGTTGGTGCCGGTTTAGTAGGATCGCTTTTATCAATGTATTTAGCGAAACGTGGACATAAAGTAAATATCTTTGAGCGCAGATCTGATATGCGTAAAGCTGGTTATGTTGGAGGTCGTTCTATTAACTTAGCTTTGAGTCATCGTGGTTTCAACGGTTTAAAAGCAATGGGTTTAGATGAAGAGATTAGAAAAGTTGGTATCCCAATGTATGGTCGCGTTATACATCAAGTAACAGGCGAAGTTCAATATCAAGCTTATGGTAAAGAAGATGAAGCAATCTATTCTGTTTCTCGTGGTGGCTTGAATAAAAGATTAATGGAGTTAGCGGATGAAAATCCTAACATCACTATTAATTTTGATGAACGTTGTTTCGATGTAGATATTCACAATGCTGTTTGTCAGTTCGAAAACATGTCGACTAACGAAAAGCATTCTGTACAATCTGACTTAGTGATTTCTGCTGATGGTGCATATTCAGCCGCTCGTTTAGCTATGCAAACAAAATCGGATCGTTTTGAATATTCTCAAAAATATTTAGATCAAGGATATAAGGAATTAACAATACCTGCTGGCCCCGATGGTGAGTTTTTATTAGAGAAAAACGCTTTACACATTTGGCCTCGTCATAATTACATGTTAATTGCCTTACCTAATTTAGATGGGACATTCACATGTACTTTATTCTTCCCTTTTGAAGGTGAAGTATCCTTTGCAAGTTTGAAAACTGAATCACAAGTGCGTGAATTCTTAACAGCACAATTCCCTGATTTAGTAAAACTTTCTCCTAATGTTGTTCAAGAATACATGGCAAACCCTAATGGTGCATTAGTTACCGTGAAATGTTTCCCATGGGTATATTCAGATAAATTAGCATTACTTGGAGACGCTGCTCATGCAATCGTTCCTTTCTTCGGACAAGGTATGAATGCAGGTTTTGAAGACTGCTTTGAGTTTGGGAATTTAATGGATAAACATGGAGATAATTGGACTGATTTATTAGATGAATTCCAACATGTACGTAAAGCAAATGCGGATGCAATTGCTGATATGGCAGTTGAAAATTTCATCGAAATGAGAGATAAAGTTGCCGATCAAAAATTCTTATTACGTAAGAAAATTGAAGCGAAATTAAACAAGCTTTATCCAGAACAATATGTTTCTAAATACTCTTTAGTTAGTTTTAGTTTGAAACCATATCGTTTTGCATTAGAAATGGGATTTCGACAAGATGCCCTATTTGAAAAGGTTCTAGCGATACCAGGTATCGAAAACAATTGGGATTCTGAAGAAACTCTTCCAAAACTTAATGATCTATTAAAAGAATTTAAGTTTGTTAATTAGAGAATATTTTTAAATGAAAAGATTATTGCCCAAAATTATTTCAATAATAATATTTTCAAACTTTATAGCATGTAAGGAAGATTGTAATTATGAACTTTTAAATTTTATAGATTGTTCTATTGACTTAGTTGATAATTCAGGTAAAAGTCCAGTTAGTCTGAAAGATTCATTTGTTTCTGCGAAGAGTTTTGGTATATATTATCAATTAAACTTCGAACAAGCCTTAAGACCAAATTCTTGTGAAATTCACAATGAAAATAGTCCAACTAATCTGAAAATATTTACTATTAATAAATTTGATGTTAGTCATCCAGCTGGATTTGAAGTTACATCTGCTTTTACAATATTAAACAATGATAATCTTTATCCTGTTAGTATTAACGGAGCAACAATAAAACTAAATAATCACCTACTTTTAAATTCTCCACCGCTTAGAGATACTATTCATCAATTTATAATTAATGGATATAGAAACGATATTTTAATTGCATCTGACACTACAAAAGCCATATTCTTGAAAAGATGAGATTTAAAATTCTAACATTTTTCTTTTCTTTATTGAGCTTTACTTCATTTGCTCAAGTGGAAGAATATGGGCTCTATTCAGATTTAATTATAAATAGTTTGAATTCAGCACCAACTAGAATTAGAGGTGTTCGTCAAGCTATTTCTAGATCATTAGTCTACAAAAATAATAATACTACTATAGGATATTTTGCACGATTTGATAAATATTTATTCGGAGTGAATTTAGATGTATCAGTATTTGCAGATGATTTTATGATAGAGAAAGGGATTGAAATTTCAGATACCTATTATAACAAAGAGCAATTCATTATTGCGGATTTATATCCAAATAAAACAATTACGCATAGTGATATAGGATTGATGTTCTTATTAGGTTATAAAATTTTAGATAAAAATGATTACAAAATATATTTCAGTAATAGATTAGGATTGAAAAATGTATCTGAACGAAATTCAGATTTAGTTTTAAAAGAATCTGGCACGAATAAATACTATGTAGCGCACTATAAAACTATTACTTATCCATTGTTTACTTACAAACCAAGCATAGAGTTAGAGTTCTTTCCATTTGAAAAACCAATCTCATTTTATGTTCACACAGGTGTGAATTTTCAATATTATAGAGTGTCCTCGTCTGTCAAATTATATGATACCAATAATCTATCCTTATTAAAAGATGAAGAACTAAACAAATACATTAATTTAAGCACAACTATAATGACTGGTTTTGGCTTAAGAATGGCAATATGGTAAGAATAGCTTACGATCCAATATATGCTCACCCTTTGCCTGAAGGGCATCGATTTCCGATGTTGAAATATGAATTAATCCCTGAGCAATTATTATACGAAGGAAGTATTTCGGAGGATAATTTATTTTATCCTACTGAAGTTGAAGAGAAATATATACTGCTAGCTCATGATGAAGAGTATTGGAATAAACTTAAAAATCAATCACTCTCCTATCATGAAATCCGAAGAATTGGTTTTCCATTATCAGAGCAATTGGTAAAAAGAGAGTTGATAATTACACAAGGAAGTATTGATTGTGCAAAGTATGCATTAGAGAATGGTTGTGCATTAAATATTGCAGGTGGTACTCATCATGCTGGTAGTAATTGGGGCGAAGGATTTTGTTTATTGAATGATCAAGCTGTTGCTGCTCATTATTTGTTACATCATCATTTAGCTAATAGAATTGCTATAATCGATTTAGATGTTCACCAAGGAAATGGTACAGCACAAATTTTCGAACATCATCCTAGTGTATATACTTTATCTATCCATGGAGCTAATAATTTCCCCTATCGAAAAGAAAAGTCTTCAAAAGATATCGACTTACCTGATCATACAAACGATGAACAATACTTATTAATTTTAAAAGAGGAATTAAGTTATATTCAATATGAAGTGAAACCAGACTTTATATTTTATCAATCGGGTGTTGATGTTTTAAGCACAGATAAGCTTGGAAAAATCTCTTTAAGTAAGAATGCCTGTAAACAAAGAGATCAAATGGTTTTAGGATTTGCAAAAACCTTTAATATTCCAATATCAGTAAGCATGGGTGGTGGATATTCAGAAGATATTAAACATATAGTTGATGCACATTGTAATACTTTTCGTACTGCACTTATGTACTTTTAATAATAATGCAAATAATTAATTACCCTTAATTATTTGCACCCAAGTATTAGGTTTAATTCCAAGTTTAGAATTTGCTATTGAGATATCACAGGCAATAGTAAAATGATTCATTACATCTTTAATAGCATTGAAATAGTTCATTTCTGGGTCATAAATATGTGCAGCTTCGGATACAATACCATTTAACTCCATTATTTTTAAGTTGTTCCCCGTTTCTAAATCACTAATTTCTTTTACTTTTAAATCAAATCGACCATAATTAAAACCATGGTAATCTTTCAATATTGTATTGAATAATGATGCTATATTTTTATTAATAAGGTAATTAGCATTTAAAAATTTTGTTCCTTTACTATGATTGCCTATCATTTGTGGATATCTTATTTCATCTTTTTGTAATATTTCATCCCAATTATTACTAATAGTTTCCTTTAAGTACTTCCACACTATTAATGCTCTAGTTTGTTTTCTTAGTAATTGTTTAATGGAATGTTTTCCATCACCAACTACTTTTAAAAATTCTTTCTCAACAATAGAACTAATTCCATATATATCTGAATTAGGAATCCTGTAATAAAATACTCCAAATTCATAATCAAAATTGATATATTCCTGTACAATTACTTTAGCACTATAATTAGGCAAGGCTATAATTAACTCTTCTAAATTATCTATTTTTCTAACTGCTTTTCCTCTTTCTCCTTCATCTGGTTTTAGAATTATTGGATAGCTGAAATGTGATTGAATTTTTTTAAGGCATAATGAAATAGAATCCTTTTTTTTATCTAAAATTATCTGTTTGATTTTATATTGATCTGGTATATGGTTTAAAATATCTGATTTTGAGACTCCTTTTATCCCACTTAAATAAATTGCTGGGTTAACATTGCTGAAAAAGGTTGTGCTTTTTGCTTTAAAAGCTAAATAAAAATAATAAGGAACAGTTGGTAAGTAAAATATCCAATATGGCCAATATTCATACCGGAAAAATTTTAAGTATAAAAGTTTTAATTTCATTTTATATCTAAATAAGATAATTCTAAAATCTCATTGTTTTTTAAAATTGAAGTAATACTTTGTGTCTTTATTCCACTATCTCTTTGCATTAGAATATCATTGTTTAAATCACCATTTCCTGCAAATTGATGGAAATGAATAATGTCTTTCTGTTTATAATTTAAATGATTTAATAACCATTTCTCAAACCAAACTTTTCTTTGTTGTATAATTTCATCAGAATATAATGTACACGACGACCAAATGTAGTTTTCTGAAGCATTTAATTGCTTTCTGTGTAATATTAATCCATCCCATCTTAATTCTTCAAATTCTTCAAATTCTTCAGTAATATTCGATTTTATTAATAGAGTAAAATTTTCAATCCCATTAAAATCGTAAGTATTGGAAAATAAATCTATTGATAAGAACTTGTAAAAATCGAGTAACATAATCCCTCTACTTAATTTGTATGGTGGATTTGTTTGATGTTTAACAAAAGCTCCATTTAATAAGCATAAAGTATAATCATCAGACATAGCAATCCAAGTTCCCCCTCTATGTGGATCTTTCGGGAAAGTTATTTGATAACCATTTATTACATGTTTATTGGGCAAACACGCCTTTGGTCTTATATTCCATTCATCCCGATTTGATGTCAATATATACCCATTATTTAATGGTAAATAAGTTACTGTGCACATTTACTATCCTTATATTGAATTGTAGAATAAGCAACCCCAAAGTTTTTATCTAAAATAATTTCAGGGAAACTAGATTTTATAGCAATGGCAATAATCGCGAAATGGTGAATGGAGTGTTCTATATTATAGACGAGTTCTCTATAGTAAGTACTTTCTACAAGAATAGAATTTGAATCATTATATTCAACCTCTAATGATAATTTTATATCATTTTTTTGATTCTCTATTTTTAAAATTAGATTATCAATAGCCATTATTGCATGGTTTATATCTGTTTCAAGTAAAATATTTCGTTCACGCTTGTCATAATTAATAATATTTAATTCAATTCCAGAGATCAGACATAGGTAAAATTCAAGAATATGACGTACGTGTTTACCAATAGAATTTTCTGACAAAACCTTTAAGGGTTCAGAAAATTTATTGTTGTTCATAGACAACAATAATGATTTTAGCTGGGCTAAGATGTTAAGGTTGGTTTCGATTAATTTCATATTTATACAACAAAAATATATTGAAGTATAGAGTACTATTGTCGGTAATCCGACAAATGCTACTTTTTTATATTTAATTGATAACTATGTTATTGCTCGATAAGTGAACTATGAACAAGAATTTCCTTTCTATCGTATCTAATATGCCCTTCATTCTCTAAATCTCTTAATAATTGAGTTACAGTTTGTCGAGAAGAACAAATCAGACCTGCAATATCTTGATGTGTTAAATAATTATCCATTACCCAATCAAATCCTACTTTTTTACCTTCTGCTTTAACCCAATCTTTCAAAAAATTAATTAATCTACTTTTCACATCTTTAAAAAACAGATTAGTGTATTTATTTTCGATTCTTTTGAGTCTCAATCCAATAAATTTAAAGTATTTAAGAGCTATTTCGGGATTTTTGGATAATACTGTTTCAAAGTCTGATATTTTGAAACTACATACAATAGCTTCAGGACTCATAGTAATAGCGGATTCTTTATCATCAGACTCTAGTGCAAGAGATCCGAAAATATCACCCTTTTGAATGATATCTTTTATTACTTCATCACCTTTTTCATTATATTCTACAATTTTTATGATTCCTTTTTTTAGGAAAAACACCCTTTGTTGCAGATCATCACCAAAATATATTGATTCGCCCTTCTTCGCTTGCTTATGTTTAGTAATAATACATAAATCATCTATTTGTGCATTTGAAAGTGTAGAAAACAGCTTATGATGCCTCAAATACCAAAATTTCTGCTCAACATTAGTTGGAATATTCATTTGTAAGGATGTTTATTCCTAAAAATAACGATAAGTCAACTAGCCGACAAATTAATTTATGAATCAGCATTACTTTTGAGGATATTAATTATCAATATAATGAAGAAAATTATCGTAACCGGTTTCCTTTTGTTTTTCTGCTATAGTTGTATCGCTCAACTAAATCTCAACAACAATAGTATAGCATTACATGAATATGATGTAGTAAGTTATTATTCAAATAAACCTGTAAAAGGGAATGGAAAATTCATGGTAAAATTTAAAACTGGGACATACTATTTTAGTTCAGAAATGAACAAAAAGTTATTTATAGCAAACCCAAATAAATATCTGCCAAATTATGGAGGCTATTGTGCTTATGCTATGGGAGCTGATGGAAGTTTAGTTGATATCGATCCAGAAACGTATGAAATTATTGATGGTAAATTATACTTGTTCTATAACAAGTTCTTTAATAATACCAAAGAAAAATGGGATTTAGATAAAACTAATCTAAAGAAAAATGCTGATTTCAATTGGAATAAATTATATAAAAAATAGATCATGAAAATTATAACTTCACTACTAAAAATTGCAATAGCTGTAATTTTACTTCAAACTCTCTATTTTAAATTTAGTGCACACCCTGACTCAGTATATATTTTCACTCAATTAAATTTAGAGCCATATGGCAGAATTGGAATAGGTGTTTTAGAGTTATTAACGGCAGTGTTCTTATTTAAAAAATCAACTGAAATATATTCAATGCTGTTAAGTATTGGCTTAATGTCTGGTGCTATGTATTCACATATAACAAAATTGGGATTTGTAGTGAATAATGATGGAGGACTATTATTCTCTTTGGCATTAATAGTTTGGATTATGTCTGTTTCATTATTGATTATAAAAAGAGAAAAAATTAAAAAAATAATTTCAGGAAAAATTATGTCAACTTGAAAATTAATTCTTTCTAATTAATTTTTGATAAGGAATCCCATTGATAGTAAACGAAATTACATATAAACCCCTGTCAAGAATATCTAAATTCTTTATTGATATTGAATTATTATAAACAGAACAATTCTCAGAAAAAATGTTTTTTCCATCAATAGAATTGATATGAACTGTTAAATTCTTTAACAATGTATTAGGAAGACTAATACTTAGATTATCGTTAAATGGATTCGGGAAAATATTAACATTGATAACTTTTTGTTCTTCTATACCAACAGTATTGTTTTTCTGATAAACTCTAATGTAATCAAGTTCTAAAGAAGCTTGCGTAAAGTTCGAAGCTATATTTCCTTGAATTGCGAAATTTATTAACAAATAAAACTCAGCATCAAACGGCCAAGAATCAGAATTTTTTACTGATGGATTGTAGGTGTAATAATCAATTGAATCTATACTGAAGGTTATATAATCTTCCGTCCATTCCATTGCATACGTATGAAATTCTGAAGATACAGTATTAACAGTAAGTCCGCCTTTATTTACCGTATTTCCGAAGCTCGATTGAGTATGCAATGCACTTTGAACGAAGTTCTGATTACTTCCCCAATGTTCTAACATATCAATTTCCCCACAAGCTGGCCAAGGTGTTGTTCCAAATCCTTTATTATCCCAATATGCTCCTGTTTCTTGAATGTTTTTATTTAACAACCACACTGCTGGCCAAGTACCAAAACCACTTGGTAGTTTAGCTCTGTATTCTACTCTACCGTATTTGAAAGTATATTTAGAATTTAATCGGGCTGATGTATACTCTTTAGTAATTCCTTGATCGGTGAACGTTTCCTTTTTTGCTGTAATACGAAGTATTCCATTTACTCTTGAAGAATTTTCTGATCGATTAGTGTAATGTTGTACTTCTCCATTATACCATGATCCGGCTATAGGTAGTTTAGTTTGATGGAACCACTTGTTAGTGTCGACAATATTATATCCATCAAATTCATCAGACCAAACAAGTTTGTATGATGTATTTTGAGAGAAAGCAGTATTTGAAAAAACAAATACAACAAAACATAAATAAACTACCCTAACCATAATTTCTTTTTTTTCTCACTACCCATTACCCACTACCCACTACCCTTATCCAGCAATAGCTTCTATAATATCGTATTTAGTAATGATATGTGTATTTCCACCCATATCACTCATTATTACAGCAGGGTTATCTTTATTAATTAATTTTGAAACTTCTTCAATACTTGCATTACCTGAAACGATTGGGAATGGTGCTTGCATAATAGAGCTAATCGCTTTGTCTTTCACGAAGTTCTTATCTAATAAACATGCAAAAAGATGATTGTCTGAAATAGATCCAACATAATCTCCGTTTGAATTTGTCACAGGTATTTGAGAAATTTTGTATTTGTTTAATAACTGACAAACATCATTCACTGTATCATTTTCATTAGCTGTTATTAATTTCAAATCACGATGTTTCTCAATCAAATCAATTGCAAGTTTAGGTTTTTTAGTTTCCAAGAAACCTCTTTCTCTTAACCAATCTTCATTAAACATTTTACCTAAATAACGAGTACCATGATCATGGAAAATTACAACTACCACATCTCCTTCTTTGAACATGTGTTTCATTTGAAGTAGTCCTGCAATAGCTGAACCTGCTGAGTTTCCAGCAAAAATTCCTTCTGCTCTTGGAATCTCGCGAGTCATTAATGCAGCATCTTTATCCGTCACTTTTTCAAAATGATCGATAACAGAAAAGTCTACGTTTTGTGGCAAGAAATCTTCACCAATACCTTCAGTAATGTATGGGTAGATTTCGTTTTTATCGAAGATGCCTGTTTCTTTATATTTCTTAAATACCGAACCATATGTATCGATACCTAAAATTTTAATATTTGGATTTTTCTCTTTTAAATATTTACCCGTACCTGAAATAGTACCACCAGTACCAACACCAACAACTAAGTGTGTTATTTTACCTTCAGTTTGTTCCCAGATTTCAGGACCTGTTTGTTCGTAATGAGCAGCTGAGTTAGATAAATTATCGTATTGGTTAGGTTTCCAAGAATTTGGTATTTCTTTTTCTAATCGAGATGAAACAGAATAGTATGAACGTGGATCTTCTGGATCAACGTTTGTAGGACAAACGATTACATCAGCACCAAATGCTCTTAAAGCATCCACTTTCTCTTTTGATTGTTTATCTGTAGTTGTGAAAATACATTTGTATCCTTTTACAACTGCAGCCATAGCTAATCCCATACCTGTGTTTCCAGATGTACCTTCTATAATAGTTCCTCCTGGTTTTAATCGACCATCTTTCTCAGCATCTTCAATCATTTTCAATGCCATTCGATCTTTTATAGAGTTACCTGGATTAGTTGTTTCAATTTTCACTAAAACAGTAGCAGGGATGTCTTTGGTTATTTTGTTAAGCTTTACTAAAGGTGTATTGCCAATAGTTTCTAAAATATTATTGTACCACATGCAACAAAGATAAGATTAATTTGAATTTGCCAAATCCTTCGTTATTTTAGGGATTCTTAAATAGCATAGAGCATGAAAAATATTCAAATATTAGGCTTTGCCCTAACTTTCTTATTCACAGCTTGTGAAGGAACTAAAAAGCAAAACGATTTTAAAGCAGAAGATCATCTTGCTCATGTAAAAGTATTAGATAGTATCTATTCTCATCATATTTCTAGTAAATCTGTGGATTCATTAGAAAATATATTTTTAAATGATGCTATTTTATTACCAGAGGGTGAAGCTGAAATTAAAGGTATTACAGCTATTAAAGATTGGTATGCAAATGCTTTTGAGTATGGTTTAAAATCGATGGTTGATAGTACTACAAGCATAACAGGAGATGAAAACAATATTGTAGAAATTGGTAAAACTACTATAGGTATTATGTTTGGTGATGCAGATACTATTGCTTATGAAACTCATAAATACCTTCAAGTTTGGCATAAACAAGCAAATGGGAAATATAAAATTAGTCGTCAGATTTGGAATAATTAATTTTTATTGTAAAATGTACACTGTATACTGTACTTTATATGTAGCTCAATATATAGATTAGAACTTTTTTATACACGATACCCGATACTCAATTCTCGATACTCATAAAATGAAAAATAAATTAACCCTATACATATTTATTGCCTTAGTACTTGGAATTCTGACGGGCTGGATTTGCAACTTGAATGCTACTAATTCTTTTGTAGTTGGTTTTGTAGATTACATCCCTTTATTGAGTGACATCTTTTTGAATCTTGTTAAAATGATTATTGCTCCTCTAGTTTTTTCAACGCTTGTAGTTGGTGTAGCTAAGTTGGGTGATATTAGTGCAGTAGGACGAATAGGTGGTAAAACATTATTATGGTTTTTATCTGCAACCTTTGTTTCGCTTTTCTTGGGGATGGTTTTGGTGAATATTTTCCAACCTGGAAAAATGATGCATTTAACATTACCTCCAGAAAATGCAAGCACTGGATTAGAGCACACAGCAATTTCAGTAAAGGAATTCATTAAGCATGTTTTCCCAAAAAGCATTATAGATGCAATGGCGAAAAATGAGATTCTTCAAATTATCGTATTTGCATTATTCTTCGGAATTGGTGCTGCTGCTGTTGGAGAAAAAGCCAATGGTGTTGTAAAAGCAATGGATTCTTTAGCACATATTATGTTAAAGGTTACTGGTTTTGTGATGAATTTTGCACCTTTTGCCGTTTATGGAGCCCTAACGGCAGTAATTGCCAAGCAAGGCGCTGGAGTATTAGTCAATTATGGCATTTTCATTTTTGAATTTTACGGCTCACTCCTATTGCTCTGGGCAATTATATTACTTGCTGGGTTTGCTGTAATTCGAACGAAAATTGTAGATCTTATTAAACATATTATCGATCCAGTAATTCTGGCATATACCACATCAAGCTCTGAAGCAGCACTACCTCAAACAATTTCACAATTAGAGAAATTTGGTTGTAGTAATAAAATTGTAAGCTTTGTTTTGCCACTTGGTTATTCTTTTAACCTAGATGGTTCTATGATGTACATGACTTTTGCTTCATTGTTTATAGCCCAATCATATGGAATCGATTTAAGTATTCAGCAACAGATAACCATGTTATTGGTATTAATGCTTACTAGCAAAGGTATTGCAGGAGTCCCAAGAGCTTCACTTGTTGTAATTGCAGGTACGTTATCGATGTTTAATATTCCAGAAGCGGGATTACTGCTATTAATGGGAATAGACCCTATTTTGGATATGGGTAGATCGGCTACCAATGTCATTGGTAACTCTGTTGCTACAGCCGTGGTGAGTAAGTGGGAAAACGAGCTCGAATAATATGTTAATTTGTTTATTTGTTAATATGTTAATTATCAGACACTTGGTTTGAAATAAAATTTAACAGATTAACAAATAAACAGATTAACAAATTGTTTTTTCTTTTTAAAGAAAAAATCCTATTTTTGCAGTCCAAATAACATAAAAAACAAATTAATTAACCATGTACGCAATAGTAGATATAGCTGGACAACAGTTTAAAGTTGCAAAAGACCAACAAATCTTTGTACACAGATTACAAGGTGATGAGGGCGCTAGTATTGAATTTGACAAGGTTTTATTAGTTGATAACGGTGGAAAAGTAACAATAGGAGCTCCTATGGTTAACGGATCTAAAGTAACAGCTACTATCCTGTCTCATTTAAAAGGTGACAAAGTTATCGTTTTCAAGAAAAAACGTAGAAAAGGATACAAAAAGAAAAACGGACATCGTCAGTTCTTCACTAAAATCCAAATCAACAATATTGTTGCTTAATTAACAGAAGGTTCAACTCATTTAAAGATATACAGAAATGGCACATAAAAAAGGAGCCGGTAGTTCGAAAAACGGACGTGAGTCGCATAGTAAACGTTTAGGTATCAAAATTTACGGTGGTCAAGCAGCAATCGCTGGTAACATCATCGTTCGTCAACGTGGTACTAAACACCACCCAGCTAAAAACGTAGGTATTGGTAAAGACCATACTTTATTCGCTTTAGTTGATGGTACAGTAGAATTCAGAAAGAAAACTGATAACAAATCTTATGTTTCAGTAATTCCTTTCGATTTCGCGGCTGAAACTGCAGAAGCATAATTACTACACAAAAATAGTTTTAAGCCTTTTCGTGAAAACGAGAAGGCTTTTTTTTGTTTCGACCGTTCGTCGGAGTGTATACCCATCTGTTCGTCGAAGCGTCCTCACTCCGACGAACTATACAATACTTCATTGCAAAAAAAATGTCGGAACACTTAAGCCCCGACATTCTGTTTTTGTATATTCTATTTGCTCTCTAATTTCTATTTATTTTCGAGTCTTCAGTCTCGATAGTTATCGAGATTCGGATTTTCGAATTAAGATCTCTTAATAATCCACTTCGCAACAGCTGGCCCAAGTTCTTTTTGCGATCTACCACCTACGAATACACCAATGTGACCACCTTGGAATGCATAAATCTCATGGTCTTTAGACCCAATAGCGTCGTTTAGAGGAACTGTAGCAGATTTTGGTATAATGTTATCATCAGTAGCATAGATATTCATCACAGGCATTGTAATATTCTTTAAATCAACCTTCTTATCTCCTACTACTAATTCACCTTTAATTAACTTATTACCTTGGAATAAATCTTTGATATATTGACGGTAGCATTCTCCTGGGAAGTCGGGGCAATCAGCTTTCCAAGCTTCCATACGAAGGAAATTCATCAGCTTATCTTCATCATTCATAGTATCTAAAATACCATTGTATTTACTTATACTCATAGTTGGTTTCAACATCGCGAAAGCACTATTTAATGTATCAGCAGACATGTTTCCAACGCTATCAACGATAGTGTCTACATTAATATCTTTAGCCCAGCGGAACAATACGCTCTCGTTTCCTGAGAATTCAAACGGTGCAACGAAAACGGTAAGTGATTTAATTTTTTCAGGATAAATTGCTGAATAGATTGTACTGAAAGTACCGCCTTGGCAAATACCTAGTTTGTGGATTTTGTCATTACCAGTAGATTTTCTAACGAAATCAACAGCATCATTCATATAACCATTGATATAATCATCCATAGTTAAGAATTTATCTGCTTTTGAAGGATAACCCCAATCCATGATATAGATATCCAAACCTTCATCTAGTAATTTTTTAATTAAAGAACGATCAGGTTGTAAGTCTAAAACGTCGTGGCGATTGATGATTGCAAAACTGATCAATACAGGAACTTTTGCTTGAGCAGGAGTTTCTCTTTTGTAATGATACATTTTGATTTTATCAGATTGCCATACCAATTCTTTTGGTGTAGTAGCTACATCAACAGTTTTTACATTTTTTAATGTTTGGTATCCCTTAGCTAGTTTAGAGCTCATCTCTCCGAATTGCTCCATTAATTCTGCAGTTTGATTGTTCATTTTATTTAGGCGTTTGTAATGGTAAGTAATATCAGTAAAATAATTCGAGATTAAAAAAAGCGGGTAAAAATAAATTCACCCGCTTTAACCCAACTAAATCTCAAACTTATGATTGATTATTTTTTAGCAGTTTTAGCTGCCTTTACTTCTGTTGCAGGAGCTTCTAAACTTGCAATTTTGCGTTCTAAAGCTTTGATGTGTTTGTTCATTTCGTAAACAGTTTTGTATAGATCATCCATCTCAGAACGAGTAACAACTGGGATGTTTTCCATCATTTTTTCCATTTGTTTCTCTACTCCTTTTTTAACTGTCATTGTAACGTTCGTAAATTCAGCTTGGAATTTAGAGTATTCTGGTGATTGAAATAATTCACCAAAAACTGTATCGTTAACATTGATCCACTCATTGTAAAAAGTATTGAAATCTTTATACTCTTCACCATTTTGAATTTTTGTAGCAACGCCTTGAGCTAAAGTTTCCATAGCTTTTAACCCTGTAGTATATAGCATGTAACGGAATTGAGCTTCACGTACTTGGTATGCTACCATTGTATTACCTAAATCGTTCACAGCGATCATTTGCTCTCTGTCTTTTCCTGGGCTCATTAATGTAACTAATGGCGACATTGTGTCTTTCATTTGGTTACTCATGTTTTGGAATTGAGTTAATGCTTGATCAAAAGATTCAGTACCGAATTGTGGCATTTCAGCAAATTGACTTTTCATTTTTTCGTAAGCCTCTTTGCTCATATTCATATTGCTTTTGATAGCATTTAAATAGAAATCTTTCATTTGGCCTGAAATTTCTGGATTCAATTGTAACATTTGATCCATCATTCCTTTATATTGCTCAGCATTGAACATGTTTTTGAATGAATCCATATTGAAGCTTTTGTCTTGCATTTGCTTCATCATAGGCGACCAAAACTCATGTAATTTCATGTAAATATCTTGAGTGTTGAACAAACCCATAAATGTCTCTTTTTGAGTTCCATTTACTCCGAAATTGTTTAACATTTCTTGAAATGACTTAGTTAACATCGAATTCCAATTCTGATACATGTTATTCATATCGTTAGTATTCGAGTTAATTTTATTCATGTTCTGACTCCAAGTCATCCAGTTATTCATTGCTGAATTAACAAATGAAGCCATATCCTGACTTTTAGTTAAGTTGTTTTGAAATAAATTAGTGAAGTACTCAAAAGGGTTATTGCTTGCTGATTTCTCAGTTTGGTTAGCAGAATTTCCTTGATTGAAAAACGACATTTGATTATCGTACCACTTCTTGAAGTAGTCGTTGTTAACGTTTTCACCGAAACCTTTTTTCATGTTTTCAGTGGTTTTAGTCATTGTATCCACAAATTGCTTTTGTGAATCCATCATACTTTCGAAGAAGTTTTTTGTTGAGTTACTTTCCATTTTTGGCGTTTTATTTAACTGAAAATAAAGGAATTATTTATTTGATATTTATCCCCTGAAATTCGCCGCAAAGGTATGACTAATTATTTTAATTCCAAATACTAATTTTAATAATTAAATAGTCATGTTCAAACATCAGTTTAAAAGCAGATAATCTGCCATTTAAAGGCATTTTTTCTAGGTTTTTAGAATATAATTTTTATATTCACAATTGTATAAACTCAAACCTTACACTCATATGTTACACGAAAAACCGAAAGTTGGCACAGAGTTTCGCCACAAATTTTCTTACTCTCAAGAGCAAGTTGATCTATTTGCACATGTTACAGGAGATACAAATCCATTGCATATTGATGAAGAATATGCTGCTAAATCTATGTTTGGCAGAAGAATTATGCATGGATACTTAGGTGGTTCTGTATTTACTAAAATATTTGGTACAATGTTTTGTGCTGAAGGAAATGTCTATATGAAACAAGAAATGAAGTTCTTGAAACCAATGTTTGCCGACAAAGAATATGAGGCTGTTTTAACAGTTAAAGAGATTATACCTGAGAAAAACAGAGCAATTATAGAAACTAAAATAATTGATCCCGAAACTGGTGATACAACAACAACTGGTGAAGCAATGATGTACAATAAACTATATTTCAATTAAACCCTAATTTATGAAACTAAGCTACAAATTATTAATTCTATTCGTTCTTACAGCTTTTACAATACCATCGTTTGCACAAAAAGATGCAGCCACTTCTTCTACCTATGCAAATGCTTGGGCACAAAAAAGTGGCACAATGAATATTCAATACTTAAATAATTTTCCTTTTGCTTATACTAATGCTGATGGTGAGCTAACAGGTATTGAAATTGATATAATTAAGCAATTTGCAGTTTGGTTGAAAATAAAGAAAGGTGTAGATGTAGAATTAAATTTTGAACGCTCAGATGATTTTGCAAAATTCTACGAGAAAGTTAAAATTACCAAAGCAGTTAGTGTTGGAGCTGGTTCGGTTGCAGTAACTTCTGATCGAGCAAGAGAAATAAAATATTCTTCACCTTATCTAAAAAATAAACCTGTTTTAGTGAGTTCAATCTTACGTTCAACATTAACAGATATCAGAAATATATCTAAAGAATTTAATGGAATGACAGCTGTAATAGTTAAGGGTTCTGTACATGAAAAGTTAATTAAAAATATTAAAGATAATTATTGGCCAGATTTGAAAGTGGAATTAGTCGAATCACCTACAATTGTATTAGACAAGATTTCTAGTTCTAATAAATACTTTGGTTATTTAGATTTGATTTCATACTGGGCAACTATTCAGCAAGAATCAAAACCATTAAAAATTCACAGAGCTACTCAATTCGACACTGAATATTTTGCATTTATATTTCCTAAAAGTTCTGATTGGGCTGCTGCATTCAACGAATTCTTTGATGGTGGTTTAGGCTTCCCTGCAAGCGATACGTATATGGATATTTTGCGTAAGCATTTGAGCTCGGAGTTGATAAATTCTGTAGCACTTACATACTAGTAATGTGTATTGAGTAGTGAGTATTGAGTAAAATAAAAATTACTCATTACCCACTACTCATTACCCATTACTCAAATAGAAAGATCATCGGTAGAAAATTCTCTACTCCTTCTGCAATTAATGCTTGATTTGTATCTGAGTATAAAATTATTCTGATTTTTTGTTTTTGTTTCAGCTCATATTCAGCAATTACTTGCAAACAAGATCCACACGGCTTTATCATCTCTTTATAATTACCGTCTTTATTATTAGCTGTAATAGTTAATGTTTTGATGATACTATCCGGATAATTTGCTCCAAAATGAAATAAGGCTACACGTTCTGCACATAAACCGGATGGATAGGCTCTATTTTCTTGATTGTTTCCTAAAATAAAATTCCCATCAGTCATTTGTAAGCTTGCTCCTACGCTAAAGTTAGAATATGGAGCATAGGCATTATCTCTTGCTTTTAACGATTGCTGTATACATTCCTTATCATTATCATCTAATTCTTCGTAAGTATATTTTTCGAAGGATATTTTTTTCTCAATTTTGTTCATCTATTGTAGTTTGCCACTCTTCTAGCCTTTTATTCATTAATTTAAACCAAAGAGGTGGAATTAGTGTGTATATAACTAAAGCTGGATAACCATTTGGGAGTTGTGGACTATCCTTATAAGTATTTAATAATTGATATTTTTTCGTTGCGTACATATGATGATCTGCATGCCTCTGTAATTGAAACAATAAATAATTGCTGTAAATGAAATTTGCATTCCAACTGTGCATTGGATTTACTTTTTCATAAACTCCAGGAGAAACTTCTTTACGAGTAATACCATAATGCTCAATATAATCAACAGCTTCAAGCAAACTAAAAGATAGAAATGCCTGTAGAATTAAAAATGACATTAACTGTACTGGGAATATTTCTAGTTTGAAATATCCAATTATTAAGCAAATAGTAAATAGTAGAATCGTGAAAATTGTTAATCGGTAAACTTCATTCGACCATAAATTTGATTTTTGTTTACGCTGAATTAATCGCTCTCTTTCAATCTTAATACTACTTATAAAACCGCCAATTACTGCTTGTTTCCAGAATGCATAATATGTTTGATTTTTCTTGGCTGTAGCTGGGTCTTTAGGTGTCGCTACATGTACATGGTGTCCTCTGTTGTGCTCAACATAAAATGTACCGTAAGTTACCTGTACTAATAATAATTTTGCAAGAAACTTATCTAGCTTATTTGTTTTATGTCCTAGTTCGTGAGCAATAGTAATTCCTACTCCCCCGTTCATAATCATCGTATTTATGAGTAATAAAATAAATTGATGAGTACTTACATCATTTTGTAGAAAAATATACACAAGCCAAGACATTGTAAAAGTTTGCACAATTGCCCAAATGTGTAATATCGATCTGTAATATTTTTCTTCTTTTAGTACATCTATTTCCTCTTTTGTATAGTTTTCGTTATCTGGACCTATTATTGGATCAACAATTGGTAAAACAATAAATAATATAAAGGGTAAAATATATAAGCAGTAAAGGTTTGCAGAGTAATAGCTTGCAATTAAGCTTATAGGAATGATAAAAACCAATAAATAACCAAATTTGTTAATTTTTCGCATATATCAAATATACACAAAGCTTCGTTATATACTTTAATTAAGATATTTAACTAAATATCATTTCATTGTCAAGTTTATAATACAAAACAACATTGGCACAAAATTAGTGTTATTGTTTTTAAGTATCCGATTTTCATCGGGTGTTTTGGTTTAGTTGTAGTTAAAACCCGATTTTAGGATCGGGTTTTTTATTTGAGCGTTTTTTGTTAATTCTTCTATGATAATAGCCTCTGATAAATCTGTCCACTCTTGATTGTGTAAACGAATAAGCTTCTCTTTTTGAGCACGAGTCCATTTGTTCACGAATCTATACCTATCCTTAGCTTTAAATATATCTGTGTATTCTTCAAAGTAAACTAAACGAAAAGGTGACAATTCTGAAGTATTGAATAAATTTTCTTGTTCATTCCTACAAGATTTAGCAAATCTTACAATATCATCAGTCATCCCAACAATAATCTCAGTTCTGTTCGAATTCGTAATAAAATAAAGGTATTTCGAAGGAAACACAGGACCTTTTGATAGCTCTAACCACTCTTTTTCAATTACCATAGCTAAAAAATTTAGTTTGTTTATTAAATATTTTTACTAATTTTATATGCAATAATACTAATAATTTTAGCAAAACAAAATAAAACATGAAAAAAATTAGCACTAATATTCGTTTTTTGCGTAAGAAGAAAAACTTAACACAGCAAGAGTTTGCAGATGCTTTAGGTATTAAACGCTCAATGATTGGGGCATATGAGGAAGATAGAGCAAGTCCTAAAATGGATAACATGAAAGCTATTGCTAATTTTTTTGGTATTTCTGTAGACGAACTAGTTTCCGAGAGAATTACTGATAAATGGTTAGATGAGCGTACTACTCGTTTAGAAAAGGAAAAAGAAATTAAAGCCGGTAATCTTAGAGTTCTAAGCATTACTGTCGATAAAGATGATAATGAAAATATAGAGCTAGTACCTGTAAAAGCAAGTGCTGGCTATATAAATGGATATTCAGATCCTGAATTTGTAAAAGAACTACCTAAGTTTCACTTACCAATGTTACAAGGTGGCACATTTAGGGCTTTCGAAATTAAAGGAGATTCAATGTTGCCAATTCAACCAGGAAGTATAATCGTTGGGGAATACGTTGATGATTGGAAACAATTGAAAAATAACGATACCTATGTAATTGTTAGTAAGAATGAAGGCATAGTATACAAACGTGTTATGAACCGTTTGAAAGAACAAAAATCTTTATTATTAAAATCTGATAATAAAGCTTACGAGCCCTATCCTATTTCAGTTGATGATATTATGGAAGTATGGAAAGCAAAAGCATTTATAAGCACTTCATTCCCAGAACCTGAACAAGAAATGAGTATTAGTCAGTTGACAAATATTATGATGGAAATGCAGAAGAAGATTAATTCAATAAGTTAATTTATGAATTATCCTGCCTGTCGGCAGACAGGGAATTATGAATTATGAATTTAAAATTCTAAAATCTAAATTCTAATCCTGATAGCTAAAGGGACTAAGTATTATGAACTAGTTACTAGCTACTCAAAACTATAGAAGGAAATATGATCCAAGCCCAAGTATCAACAGAAATCCTAAAGTATCTGTAAATGTGGTAAGGATAATTGAAGAAGCTACAGCTGGGTCGAAACCTAGTTTTTCAAGAATAATGGGAACTGAAGCACCGGTAATGCCGGCAATGATAAGGTTCCCAAACATTGCTAGGAAAACCACTAATCCTAATAAAGGTGAATGATTATTGAAAATAGCAACTACTGAAACGACTACTCCAAAGATTAATCCATTCATCAATCCAACAATTACTTCTTTTTTAATTGTATCTACTACTTTTGAATCAGGTAATGTATTTAAAGAAATCCTACGAATTGTAACAGCAAGAGCTTGTGTTCCAGCATTTCCGCCCATACCAGCGATTATTGGCATAAACGTAGCTAATAAAGTAATCTTTTGAATGGTTGGTTGGAAGAAGTATACCACACTGCTTGCTAAAAATGCAGTTAGCATATTCACCATTAACCAAGGCACTCTACTTTTTAGGGCATCTTTCCAATTACCACTTAATTCCTCTTCGTCAGAAACGTTTGCAATCTTTAAGATATCTTCAGTAGTTTCTTCTTCTAATACGTCGATTACGTCGTCGAAAGAAACGATACCGAGCATTAACATGTTCTTATCCACTACCGGAATACCTGGCAGATTATATTGTGATAATAACTGAGCAACATCTTCTTGATCTGTTTCAGCATAAACAAATATTAACTCATCATCTAGTAATTCATCAATTTGAACGTTAGGTTTTGCTTTAATTAAGTTCTTTAAGGAAACAGTTCCGACTAAATGTTCTTGATCATCAACAACATATATAGCATAGAAGTCTTCAGTTTCTTCTGATTGTTGAGCAACAACTTCTAATGCTTCTCTTTTGTTAAGTCGTCTGTTTATTTGGATGTATTCAGTCGACATTAAACCACCTGCAGAATCTTCGCTATAGGCTAAAAGCTTACGAATTTCTGAGGCATCATCTTTGTCGATATTGTCTAGAATTTCCTCTCTCTTCTCTTCAGATAATTGCGAAACGATATCTGTGGCATCGTCGTGAGATAATTCTTCAACAATATCCGTTACTAAATCAGTATTTAAACTTTCTAGAAGTTTTTCTGGATGAGACTCGGGGTCCATTTCAGAAATTGCTTCAGATGCAATATCAATAGGAAGTAATCCGATTAATATCTGTCGCTTCTGGTCTTTTAGAAGCTCTAGAATCTTAGCAATTTCTGAGGGATGTAAATCTTCTAAGAACAATCGCAAGTCTTGTTCAGGGCCTTCAAAAAGGTCCTCAATCTTTTCCAGATCGAACAAGATATCGTCGCGTTGTTTCATTTAAATTTATAGAAGATTGATGTAATAAATATTATTCTTGAACTTTTACATCAACAGTAATTGATCTAACAAGACCATTAGTATTATTGATTGCTTTAACTTGGTATGCGCCTAATTTACCTGCAGCAGTTTTAAAACCAACGATGTCACCTATTTTAAGTTTAGTGATTTTTGTTGCTACTACATTGGAATCTAGTTCTGTGCCTAATAGCGAATCATTTTTCATCGCGACAAATGTGTTAGAACTTAAACTAAGTTTTAAGAAGTTCGTATTGTTTTTAACTGTCCAAGATTTAACAGATGTAAAAGGTGTTTGATCTGACGGTAAGTTAAAAACTGGATCTGAAGGTGCAGTAATTACACTTGAATCACCAGATGTCAATCCGAAATAATAGATAAAATCAATTTTTTCAGGATTTAAATCCGCACCAGCTTTAAAGTATACAGAGTCTTCAGAAATTGAATAAAAGCTACCTAATGTGCTATTTGTTTGCCCGCCCATGATATTAGCTTCGTATGAAACTAGGTTTTTGTAAGTTGGGCCAGTTGGTTTTGGATCTTCCTCTTTTGTACAAGAAATTAACAAAAAGCTTGAAATAGAAAGGAATAAAATAGGTTTGAATAGATTTTTCATAATTCGATTCTTTAGATTTCGAAGGTAAAAAAAAAGAGCCCTAAAAAGGGCTCTTTTTATAATTTATTTTCAAAAAAATTATTTTTGAACTTTAACGTCTATAGTGATTGATCTATCAGAACCAGTTGTACCACCGATTGCAGATACATGGTATAAACCAAATTTACCAGCAGCAGTTTTGAAAGCTACAACTTTACCAACAGTTAACATGTTAGTTAATGATGAAGTGTATAAAGTTGCATCGATAGTTTTGATTAAAGAATCGTTGTTTGATGATGTAAATGCTGATGCAGATAATGAAGTTGCATAGAATTTAGTTGCATTTTTAGTAGTCCAGTTTGGTAATGAAGTACTTCCATTGTGAGCAACAGCAACAACTGTATCATTTGGAGCACCGATTGAAGCTTGGTTTGAAGTTCCGTAGAAATAAACTAAGTCAATTCTACCTTGAGTAGCAACACTTGCACTTGCAGCAGTAGATGAAATTACAGAACCACTATCAGTAGCGAAGAAACTTCCGATTGTTAAGTTGTTCTGACCACCTAATAATTTAGCTGAGTAAGAGTTGATACTTCCGTATGTAGTAGGAGTTGGAGTTACTGTTTCTTCGTCTTTTGTACAAGAAGTAAAACCAATTGAAGTTACTAAACCTACTAAAAGGAATAATTTTAAGTTCTTTTTCATAATTTTTTAAGGTTATTATTTGTTTAATGTATTACTACAAAAATCTGAAATTTTACTTGTATTTCAAATTGTAATATTACTTTTTTGAGTAATTACACTGAAATATAGTGAATTGCCTGAGGTCCAGTGTTGAAGATGAGGTCTAATATGCTTAAATTTGGTTCAAATGGGTATTTACTTGCAAAAACCTGTTGGTATTCTTTGTTGAAACTTAAATTATAGTTTGATTCTTTCGGGCAATCTTCCAGTTCGTTTAATACAATTGCTTTATTTGATTTTAGGCAGGATACTATAATTTTCATTAATTCATAATTGAATTCCCATAGATAATCGAATTGAGGCTTATTGTACATTGGTTTGAATTTATCCTCATAATATTCGAAATAAATAGATCTTCTGTAAGCCGATTCAAAGCTTTTCCAATGTTGTTTTAACCAAGATTCTGAATACGAAATCCTAATGTTTTTATATTCTCTTTCAAACGAATCTAATTTAAATGTAGGTATTGTAATTAACATTTTACCATTCGGACCCATAATCTCTGCTCTATTCCTATACGTTCTTCTCGAATACGTATCATTCAGATGTAATATCAACTCTTCATTTTTATATAAAGCTTGGAAATAGGCAATGTTTGGTAAATAATGTATTTGCATTGTTTATTGAAATTTGAATCCGTAAATTTACATTAAATATTTTTTGTCATGAAAAAGCTAACTTATCTCTTTGTTTTTAGTCTGTTATTGGTTTCTGTAGAAGCTGGTGCTAAAAACTTAAAGGCGTATCTATCATACTATACTTTTAATACACCCGATAATCAACCTTATCTAGAAACACATATATCAGTGTTAGGTAATTCTGTTCAATACATAAAAACCCAGTCGAATTCTTATCAAGGAAGTATTGGTTTAACTATCTTAATTAAAAAGGAAGATGCTGTTATTAAGGCTGAAAAGTTTAACCTTCTTAGTCCTGAATTCCCAGATACACTAAATCTTAAAAACTTTATTGATCAAAAACGATTCAACCTAGCGAATGGGAAATATACAATGCAAATAATTATTCAGGATAATAATAACACATCGAATAAAGATATCGTTAATCAGGATTTCGAAATAAACTTTCCAACGAACTCTATAAATATTTCTGATATAATTTTCCTAGAGTCGTATAATAAATCCTCTTCAAATAATCAATTTAATAGAAATGGATATGAAATGATTCCATTTGTAAATACATTCTTGCCTACATCTGTCAATAAACTATCGTTCTACGCTGAAATTTATAATACTCAAAAAGTTGCCCCGAATGAATCTTTTTTATTGAGTTATTATATTCAAAATGCTGAAGGGTTAAACAAGTTAAATTCATTTGTACAGCAGAAAAAAATTAATTCTAAAGATATTATAGTTCTATTAAATGAGTTTGATATTAACTTATTACCAAGTGGTAATTACTATTTAATAGTAGAAGTAAAAAATAGAAATAATGAAATTATTGCTTCTAAATCTAATTATTTCCAAAGAAGTAATAAATCTTTAGGTGGCGATTTGTCGACTATTTCAGGAATATCATACGATAATTCATTCGCTGCTAAATATAATTCTCAGCAATTAATTGAAAATATCAAATGCTTATCTCCTATCACAAATCAAAATGAAAGAGATTATACAAAGTCTTTACTAGCAAATAAAGATGATATTCAAATGCGTCAATACTTGATTTATTTTTGGGAAAAAAGAAATCCTGGAGAATCTGCTGTAAAATGGGCTGAATATGAACAACAAGTTAAATTGGTTAACGAAAAGTTTTCTACCCCATATCAAAAAGGTTATGATACAGATCGAGGAATAATATTTTTAAAGTACGGTCCTCCGAATAATATTCGTACTAATGATTTTGATAATAGAGCTTTTCCTTATGAAATATGGCAATATTATAAAGTAAAAAACTTTTCGAATCGTAAGTTTGTGTTTTATAGTCCTGATAATATTAAAAATGATATGGTTTTACTTCATTCAAATTTAGTTGGTGAAAGAAATGATCCCGAATGGAAGTTTAAAATCTTATCAAGATCTATGAAAAATGCTGATGATACTATTGATTCAGACTATATTGGGCAACGATTAGATTCTGATTTCAATGAATAAAATAGTCAGTAAGATTGGTGTATTATTCTGTACACTCATAGCCTATTTGCCTTTTCCTTTACTTTATTTATTAAGTGATTTCTTGTATTTAATCATATATAAATTGGTGGGTTATCGAGTGAAAGTAGTTCGTCAAAATTTGAAAAATTCTTTCCCTAATTTATCGGAAAAAGAGCTTAAAAAAATCGAAAAAGACTTTTATCATCATTTATGTGATACGATTCTAGAAACAACCAAATTGATAAGTTTTACAAATGAGGAAATTTACAAACGAATAAAACTTAAAAATTCTGAGCGTTACTTTGATTTAATTAAAGAGGGTAAAAATTTCAGTATTGTATTTGGGCATTTCTACAATTGGGAATGGTTAGTAGCAGCTGTACCTGTATATTCACCTATTAAGATATTCGGCATTTATAAACCACTTACGAATAAAGCGTTTGACAAAATGTTTTATGATATGAGGTCTCGTCACAAGATAATTCCATTTCCAATGCAATCGGCAATGAGAAGTATCATGAAAGATTCTAAAGAGCAATTTGGAATTGTAATTATAGCAGATCAAACACCATCAAATACCGACTCTAGTTATTGGGCAACATTTTTAAATCAACCCACTCCTATTTTTTTAGGAACTGAAAAGATATCCGAGCACTTTGATAATGCTTTGCTTTTTGTTGATGTAAATAGAGTTAAAAGGGGTTATATTGAAATTGAATTTGTAGTTTTAGCTGAAAGTGTAAAAGGAATGAAAGAGTATGAGATTACTGAAATTCATACTCGACATTTAGAAAAAAGAATAATTGAAAATCCTGCATATTGGTTATGGTCTCATAAAAGATGGAAACATAAACCAAGTGATGCCATTAAAGAAAAATTTAACTTATCATGAGTGAACTTCCACGAGTTGCGGTAGTCGTATTAAATTATAATGGAGCTAAGATTCTACCTGAATTTTTGCCATCTGTATTTAACAGTACCTACCCAAATTTGGAATTAGTTTTAGCAGATAATGCATCTACAGATGATTCTTGTGAATGGGTAAAAGAAAACCTTCCAGGTTTTAAAATAATTCGTAATGAAAAAAATCATGGATTTGCAGAAGGTTATCACAAAATTCTATCTCAAATTACAGATGTAGATTATTATATATTATTAAATTCTGATGTTGAAGTTACACCAGGTTGGATAGAACCTGTTATTGAACTAATGCAGAGTGATTCATCAATAGCCATTGCTCAACCTAAAATATTGAGTTACCTAGAAAAAAATAAATTTGAATACGCCGGAGCAGCAGGTGGATATATAGATCGATTTGGTTATCCTTTTTGTAAAGGCAGAATATTCGATACCGTAGAAATAGATCAAGCTCAGTATGAATCGAATGAACAAATATTTTGGGCTAGTGGAGCTGCAATGTTTATTCGAGCAGATGTTTATGAAAAATCTGGCGGATTAGACCCAGATTATTTTGCTCATATGGAAGAGATAGATTTGTGTTGGAGAATAAAGAATATGGGCTATAAGGTTTATTACTGCAAGGATTCTACAGTATTTCATTTAGGTGGTGGAACTTTACATGAAACAAATCCCTTTAAAACTTATTTGAACTTTAGAAACAGCTTAATTACCTTACGTAAAAACTTGCCATTACATCTTTCATTTGGAGTTCTGGTTATCAGACATATTCTAGATTTTATTCAATGGTTAAGATTCATGTTTACAGGTAAATTCAAACATGCTTTTGCCATTAATCATGCTCATTATGATTTTCTTATTACGCAAGCAACTTGGCATTCTAAGCGCAAAAAATTAATTAAGTTGTTTAAAAAACCTAATAAAATTGGACTATACAATAGAAGTATTGTTTTTGATTATTTTGTGTCTGCTAAGAAAACTTTTAAAAGTTTAGATCCTAAACATTTCGATTAAGCAAAGCTTCTATACCTAATTGATAAGACAATAATCCGAAGCCTGAAATAGTTCCAATGCACTTTGAGCTTATCATTGAATGGTGTCTGAAAACTTCTCTAGCATAAACATTCGAGATATGTACTTCTACGCAGGCAGAGTTAACACTTGTAATTGCATCTGCAATTGCAAGTGATGTATGTCCGTAGGCTCCTGGATTTATTATAATTCCGATATTACTATCGTTACAATCGTGTATTTTGTTAATTATTTCTACTTCAGAATTTGATTGGAAATATTCAATTTCTATTATTTGAAATTTACTTTTTAAATCTAGTAGATATTCTTCAAAAGATATTTCTCCGTATATTGTCTTTTCTCGTTTGCCGAGTAAGTTTAAATTTGGCCCATTAATAATTACTATTTTATTCATCTGCATGGATTGGAATTCTACCATAAAGGGTTTTAAGTCTTATTTAAAATTGGAACGTTCTTTATCGAAGAATTCTATTGATGCTTATATTCATGATATAGATAAATTACAACAGTACTTTATTTATATCAAAAAACACACCTCCCCGATTGAAGTTTCAACCAAAGATATAAAAGAATTTTTGGTATGGATAAATGAACTTGGCATGACTCCTAGCTCACAAGCCCGAGTTTTGTCAGGGATTAAAGCATTTTACAAGTATCTAATTCTCGAAGACCTAATAAAAACAGACCCTTCAAGTGTTATCGAGACTCCTAAATTAGGTCGAAAATTGCCTGATACGCTTAGTTTTAAAGAAATATCACTATTGTTAGATACAATAGATGTAAGTAGCCCTGAAGGTATGAGAAACAAAGCAATGTTGGAAACACTTTACGCTTGTGGTTTAAGGGTTTCAGAACTTGTAAACCTTAAAATATCGTCTATATTTTTCGATATCGATTTTATTAAAGTAACAGGTAAGGGAGATAAGGAAAGATTTGTACCAATGGGCTCTTCTGCGAAGAAATTCATCAAAATATATAAAGAACAAGTAAGGGTACATGTTCCAATAAATAAAGGTGAAGAAGATATACTTTTTTTAAATCGTAGGGGTCAAAGATTATCTAGGGTTATGGTATTTAACATCATCAAAAGCTTGGCTCTAAAAGCTGGTATTCGAAAGAGCATTAGTCCACATACTTTTAGGCATTCTTTCGCAACACATTTAGTAGAAGGCGGTGCAGATTTAAGGGCTGTTCAAGAAATGTTAGGACATGAATCCATAACCACAACAGAAATTTATACCCATTTAGATAGAAGTTATTTAAAAGAAACTATTGTTAGTTTTCATCCGAGGTCGAAGCGTAAGATTAGCAAAACTTAGACTTTTGTGGCTTTTATCATTCTGTCTTTTCCACGAATATCTTTTCTTAATTCAACACTTTCCCATATTGATTTGTCAAATAAATCCATAGTTTCCTTTGCATAAGCTTCATTTATCTCAAAATAAATAGAACCCTTACTATTTAAGTATTCTAGAGATAATTTTACTATTCGATCGTAAAATAAAAGTGGATTGTGATCTTCCACAAATAAAGCTAAATGAGGTTCAAAGTCGAGGACATTCTTTTGCATCAAACTTTTTTCCTGATCTAATACATATGGTGGATTGCTTACAATTACATCATATTGTTTAGAAAGTTGGTCATTTAAAATATCTGACAAAATAAAGTTAACCTCTATATCATTTTGCTTTGCATTTTTTGATGCTATGTTTAACGCATCTTTTGAAACATCGATAGCATCTACATTTGCTTGAGCTAGATTCTTTTTAATTGAAACAGCAATACAACCTGAACCAGTTCCAATATCTATTATATTCACAAGGCCTTTGCTTTTGTAGTCATCTATTATCCAAAGCACTAATTCTTCAGTTTCTGGACGAGGAATTAACACATTTGGATTGACAATGAATTTCAATCCCATAAATTCTTCATGTCCGAGGATATACTGTACAGGTTGATGTTGATTAAGTAAATATGCAATTTGATCCAATTGCTCGAATAATGGTGCTGGAATCAGATCATTTTCGTTTAAAATAAGTTTAATAGTATCGTAACCCAAAACATCTTTAAACACTAGCTGTGCAATACTTCTAGCCTCTTCGACTTGATAAGTATTTTGAATTAAATGTTGAAAATGTTGAAACGACTCTTTTAGCGTTTTAGTTCTTGAAAACATATTCAAAACTACAATAAAAAAGCTATTTTTACGATGTGAAAAGCCATGAAAAATATATTAGAAGGTGCTTCGAATTAGCGAAGCAAGGATTAGGTAAGGTTCAGCCTAACCCTATGGTTGGAGCTGTTATTGTAAAAGACGATGTAATAATTGGTGAGGGGTATCATGAGCAATATGGCAAAGCACATGCTGAAGTAAATGCAATTAACAATGTCATTTCTAAATATGATAATGCTTTAGAACTCTTAAAATCTTCAACCATATATGTCAATTTAGAGCCATGCGCTCATACAGGAAAAACACCCCCATGTGCAGATTTAATTATAAAACATGGTATACCAAAGGTGGTAATATCGAATATAGATCCTTTTAGTTCTGTAAATGGCAAAGGAGTTGAAAAGCTAAGAAAAACGGGTGTTCAGGTAATTACTGATGTTCTGAAAGAAGAAGGATATGATGTAAACAAAAGATTCTTCACTTATCATACTCTTCAGAGGCCCTATGTTATCTTAAAATGGGCAGAATCAGCTGATAAATATATTACCATAGCAGAAAATACTCGTACCTCTATTAGTGGTGAAAAAGCTAAGGTTTTAAATCATAAATGGCGTTCAGAAGAACAAGCTATTTTAGTTGGAACAAAAACTGTTCAAGTAGATAATCCTGTACTTACAGTACGTGATTGGGTTGGGAACAATCCTATTCGAGTTATTATTGATAAAGAATTAAAGTTGAATCATGATTTAAATATCTTTAATACAGATTCTAAAACAATTATATTTAATAATCATAAAACGGAAAGAGTAGATAATATTCAATATGTTCAAATTGATTTTTATGGCTTAGTACCTCAGTTTATTTTATACCAATTGTACTTGATGGAAGTTCAATCGTTAATTATTGAAGGTGGTGCATATACTATTAAGGAGTTTCTTCAGCACGGTTTATGGGATGAAATAAGAGTGTTTAAATCGAAACTAGATTTAAAATCAGGAGTTTCAGCACCAAAGCCTGAAGGTCGATTAGATTATCATGAGGATTTAGTTGAAGACGAATTGTTTATTTATCATCGTATATGACGTTAATATTAATTTCAATAATCCTATCTGGATCATTGATTATTTGCTTTAAGGCATTTGAAAAATTTGATGTAAACAATTCTAATGCAATAGCTATCAATTACATTTTTGCATCTGGATCTGGTGTAATAATGGGTTTTGATACTTTTCGTGAAATTTCATTATTCCAATCAGATTGGTTTCCTTATACATTACTATTCGGTGTAATGTTTATCAGTACATTTAATTTAGTAGCATATGGAGTTAAAACATCTGGCTTGATGGTCGTTTCTATTGCTCAGAAAATGTCGCTGATTATACCACTAGGATTCAGTATTTGGTTTTATCATGAATCATATGGTTTTGTTAAGGTTTTAGGGATAATTTTAGCTTTAATTGCCATATATTTTTCTTCTGCAAAGAAAGAAGTATTACATGAAGAAAGATCATGGAAAGTATTTCTTGTTCCCTTCATTATTTTTTTAGGAAGTGGAATAGTAGATATATCGATTAAAGTTTCGCAAGAACAATTTGGATCTCAGGTTCCATTTTCAGTGATATTAGCTTGTATTTTTGGATCAGCTGGAATTATAGGATTATCACAAAAAATAATTTTAAGAAAAGCCATAGCGAAAAAAGACATTCTAGCTGGTATGATATTAGGTTTTATAAATTTCTTTTCAACCTATTTTTTAATGAAAGCTTTAGCAAACGATGCTCTCGAAAGCTCATTTGTATTTGCGATTAATAATATTGGAATCATATTGTTTAATTCTATGATCGCAATTATTATTTTTAAAGAAAGAATAACTAAAACGAATTTTATAGGAATTCTTTTAGCATTAGTTTCCATCGCTATAATCTATTTATCAAATGTTATTTGATACTGAATATAAAACTATTTTAAATGCTTCTGAAGGCTTGTATAAAGAGAAAGGAAGCAAGTTTATTGCTTACTGTAAACATCTAAAATCAGTTGATGAATTTAAGTTATGGTTAGTTGATATAAAATCTCAACATCCTCAAGCTGTTCATCATTGTTATGCCTACAGAATATCTTATGATAAATCACAATATAGAATGAACGACGATGGAGAGCCATCGGGTACTGCTGGTAAGCCTATCTACAATGTAATTTTATCAAATGATCTTACGAATATTGGAATTATTGTGGTTAGGTATTTTGGTGGTAGCTTACTGGGAGTTCCTGGTTTAATTAATGCATATAAACAAGCTAGTATAGATGCCATATCTAATAATATTATTGAAGTAAAACAGATATTAGAAAATGCTGAAATTAGATTTGATTATTTGAAGATGAACGAAGCAATGAAAATCATTAAAGATAATCAGATTAAAATTCTTTCTCAGCAAACAGATGCAGATTATCAAATGATCATCGAAACTCCCATAAAAAATGCCGAACGCGTACGTTCAGCATTTAAAACTAATTCAATTGAATACAAATATTTAACTTGTTACTAATAGGGTGTTACGAACTCAGTTTCTCTTTCCTTTGGTCTTACACTAAGAATTGGAACATGAGATTGGTTAATCATTTGTTGAGAATACGGTCCTGCAAGAAAACCTGAACTACTCTCCTGCTCAGTCATGATAATTATTAAATCTGCATCCTTCTCTTTAGAATATTCCAAAGTTAAATTCGCTAAATTTTTACCTGTTTTAAAGCCGAAAGTTGTATTGATTTTATCTTCTTTTATATAATCTTCTACTTGTTTAGTAACTACTCTTAATCTGTTTAAAACCATTTCATCACTAGAAGTTGATACACCTACAACATGTATGGTAGAATTGAATTTTTTTGCAATATAAATTGCATCATCAACTTTTTCTCTAGTATCTCTTGAACTATCTAGAGGAAGAATAATGTCTTTAATTCCTTTATTACCAGAATTGGCATGTAGAGAAAGCACTGGGCATTTAGCCTGATTTACAACTCTAAAAGTGTTAGAACCACCAATGAAATTTTCTACACCCTTAGAACCATGGGTTCCCATACATATTAAACTTGCTGAAATTTCCTTAGCATAGCTAAGTGCTTGGATGTATACAGTGCCTTGCATAAATTTCGAATAGGCCTTTACACCATACTCACTTGCTAATTTAGAAATGTATTCGTCAAACTTGTTTTGTATTACAGTAATATCTTTTTCTCCATCTTTGGGCTCTTTTTTAAAGATGGTGTTAATTAAATTGTTTACTGTGGCAGTTTCTGATACATGTAAAAAATGTATCTCAGATTTTAAATGTTTTGCTAGATATACGGCATGTTCATAGGCGATTATGGATGTTGGTGAGAGATCCATAGGAACGAGAATTTTGTCGAATGTTCTATGCATAATAAAATAAGTTAGGTATTTAGATTACGGAAGTTAAGAAATATACAGTAAATAAAAAAATAATTATTGATGTTTGAATTAAGTATTTTTAAGCATGAATAATTTTCCTAAGTCTGAATTAATATTAAATAACGATGGTAGCGTGTACCATTTACACTTATTGCCTCAAGATATTGCAGATACAATCTTAACTGTTGGTGATCCTGAGCGTGTTGATATGATTGCTAAATTTTTTGATAAAATCTTATTAAAAAAGAAAAACAGAGAATTTTATACGATTACTGGAATTTACAAGTCTAAACATATAAGCATTATCTCAACAGGAATTGGTACCGATAATATAGATATTGTGTTAAATGAAATAAATGTACTTTGTAAAATAAATTTAGAGAAACTTGAGTATAATTCTATACCAAGGAAGTTAAACATTATTAGACTAGGTACGAGTGGTACACTTCGACAAGAGATTCCATTAGGGAGTTTTTTAATTTCTGAATATGCACTGGGTTTAGAAGGATTAATGAACTTCTACCCTATTAAATATGATTCTTTTGAAATAGAATATTTAAATCATGCTTCAAGTATTATTGGAAAGAATTTCGATTTCCTGCATCCTTATGTTATTAGTTCTTCGAAGGAATTAATGAAAGCTTTAGGAAATGAAATGTTGAAAGGTACAACTGCTACTTGCCAAGGTTTTTATCATCCTCAAGGTAGATTTCTTTGGTCAGAAAATAACAATTCTATTCTTGATTCATTGAAAAATATAAACTTTCAGGAAAAAGTAATTACAAATTTTGAGATGGAAACATCGGCTATTTTAGGTTTAGCGAGATATTTTGAACATGAGGCAACATCAATCTCTTTAATTCTAGCAAATAGAATTACAAATGAATTTATTGATAATGCGGAGAAAAAAATGGAAGAATTAATTGAATTGTGTTTAGACAATATCGCCCGAATGAGCAATTAAATATAGGATTTGATAAGTTTACAAGTTTTTAGATTTTTCTAAAAACAAGCTTATTGCTGTTCTTTTTTTATCATTTAGCTTATATTCAATTCTATTTTTTAAATAATCATTTACATCAAAATAATCGAGTTTATTTTCCTCAATAACTTCATCTAAATGATTAAATCCATTCGATAAAAATTGATTGAAAAGATTAATGTCTGTTAAAGAAATTTCTTTATTAGCAACCCAAGCAGCAAAGACGAAAGGTAATCCAGTTAGTTTTTCCCACTCCTCTGATAAGTCGAATGTATTTGAATATTTTCCTATCTGATCAAAAGTACGATCTCCAATTAGTACCATACCTTCACCTTCTTTTAAATCAATAATATTCTGTTCTCTAGGTTTAAAAACAACTTGAATTTTCCAACATTCTTTACTTAATACTTTACACAATAAATTAGATGTTCTTGAATGTGTATCAAGATAGATTGTATGCAAATTCGAAAGTGGACTATTGGAGAATAAAAATACTGAATTCACAGCACCTGTAGTAGAAATGCAGTAATCTGAAACAATATTAGCATTTTGAACCTCTGGAATAACACCTACAGGAATTAAGCCTATATCAACTGTGTCGTTAATTAATTTTGAAGCACAGATTGAAGGAATATCTAAGCTGATGTTAAAGTCGTTTTCGGCATGGGGTATTAATCCTTTGACAAATACTTTAGAATTCAAATAGTTAACTACAGAAATATTTAATCTACGCATGAAAATGATCAGTGTTATTAAAATCTAACATTTCGAAGCTTTCTCCAGTAAATTTTAATCGGTATAAGGAAACATTAGAATGAGGGAAATTATCCATATTACTTAAAGGTATTTGAAGTAATTCACATAGTAATAAACGCAATGCTCTACCATGCATACAAATCAGTACATTATTTAGTTCTGATTGTTGTGAAATTATCAAGTCTAAAACTTCTTTTTGTCTTTTATTCACTTCAATTGGACTCTCACCACCTTGAAATTTAAGATGAATATTTCCTTCCATCCAACTTTTGGTAAGTTGATGAAACTCTTCTTTCATTTCATGAGTAGCTTCTCTTCCTTCATTTACTCCCCAATCTAACTCGTCGAATCCAGAATGTTGCTCCCATGGAATTCCTTTATCAATAAAGGCTTGTACAGTTTGGTGTGTACGTTTTAAAGTGGAGGTTATAATTTTATCAAACTCAATATGGTGGTAAGCTTTAAAGAAAGATCTAGCTTGTTGTTGGCCCATTTCATTAAGATCTGAGTTCACACCTCTACCTTGAACAATACCTCTCCTATTAAAATCTGTTTCGCCGTGGCGAATGATATATAGTTCCATGGATTAGTTCAGAATTGGTAATTCAACAAAACCGTTATTATTATCTTCTTTACTAAAATCGTAATTTTTATAATCAGTAATTACACCATATAATGTATCTCTTTCAATGGGATGACGATCAACATTTTCAATTAACTCAACTAATTGACGAGTTGATAGTTGAGGGACTTGTTCTTCAGCTCCAGCCATTGAGTAAATTTTAGTAGTATCATCTATTGTACCGTCAATATCGTCTACTCCAAAAGATAAAGATAATTGAGCAGTAGAACGACCAATCATTGGCCAGTATGCTTTAATATGATCTATATTGTCTAAAAATATTCTTGAAATAGCATAGTTTTTCAAATCTTCAATTACAGAAGATTCTGGTACATCCGACATTTCATTATCTTGATTACGGAATTTTAATGGAATAAATGTATTAAATCCACCTGTTCTATCTTGTAGTTCCCTTAGTCGGTTCATATGATCTACACGGTGAGCATAATTTTCAATATGACCATATAACATTGTACAATTAGATTTTAATCCAAGTTTATGAGCTGTTTCATGTATTTCCAACCATTGAGCAGTAGTAGCTTTATCACCACATATTTCCTCTCTCAACACTTCGTCAAATATTTCAGCACCACCACCAGGTATTGAATCCAATCCTGCTTCCATCATGATTTTTAATCCTTCCTCAACAGAAACTTTAGCTTTACGGAACATGTATTCGTATTCTACTGCCGTAAAGGCTTTAATATGTAAATCTGGACGTAATTCCTTAATCGACTTAAATAAGTCGCAGAAGAATTCCAATGTTAATTTAGGATGAACACCCCCAACAATATGAACCTCAGTTACTGGTTTATCTTTATAAGAGCGAATAATGTCGAGCATTTGCTCTTTATCTAATACCCAACCCTCATCAGCATGTTTTAATAAACGTGAGTATGAACAGAATTTACAAGTAAATACGCAAATATTAGTGGGCTCAATATGGAAATTTCTATTGAAATAGGTGTAATCACCGTGTTTAGCTTCACGAATATGATTTGCTAATATTCCTACAAAAGCAAGCTCAGCATGCTCATAAAGATAAATTGCTTCTTCCGAAGTAATTCTTTGATTATTAATAACTTTTGTTGCAATTTCTAAGTTTTTTCCTGATAATTCCTTAGATTCTATAATTGATTGAAGTGATTTAGATTCTCTATTCATAATGCAAATGTATACGTTTCAACAACATTTACATAATAGAAAGGTTTTGGGGAAAACTTGTGAGTAAATAAATGTTACAATAAAGGCTTGGTAACCTAAAGTTAATATACATATATTTATATTTGCTTGGTTAAACAAGTATCCTTACTAGCTCTAATTAAAATTAAAAAATTTAAACAAAAATAATCTTATGATTAAACAATTACTTAGAAAGGCTTTGATAGCTGTGGTGCTAATTTTTGGCGCTACAATTACCTTTGCCCAAAGTACATTTGTAATACAGGTTGGACCTGCATTTACAAATACGTATTCTCCTGCAAATGTCACATGTTCAGTTGGAGATACAATCAGTTTCGTATGGGTAAGTGGATTTCACCCTACGAGATCACTAGATTTAACAACTATTCCTGTAATGGACATGGATGGTTCTGGAGGATCTAATTCAGTTTACAAAATTAAAATGTTAACTGCAGGTACATTTGCATACGAATGTACAGCTCATGGTGGTATGGGTGGAGTTATTACAGTTAATGCACCTGTTTCAAATACACCTGTATTAACAGAAAACTTTAATTATACACTAAATGATACTTTATCGTCGATTGTTGGTTCAGGTTGGACTCCAATAGCTACAGTATCAACAGTTAACAAAATGCCAGTAACCGCGGGTTTAACTTATGCAGGTTCTACAACCAATTCAATTGGAAACGGAGCACTTATTAAAACAACCGGTCAGGATGCTGGAAAAGTATTTACAGGTACGAATATTCGTTCTGGAAATGTTTATGCTTCTTTTTTGATTAATGTATCAGCAGCTCAAGCTACTGGTGATTATTTCTTTGCTTTATTAGATTCTGCTTTAAATGGTACGAATTACAGAGCTAGAACATTTATTAAATCTTCAGGAACTGGCTATAGAATTGGTATTTCAAAATCAGGTGCAGTTGGTGTTGCTGGATTTAATACTACTGATTTGACTTTTGGTACTACTTACCAAATTGTGTTAAAATACTCTATTATATCAGGTGCAACAAATGACTCTGTTAAATTATTTGTTAACCCTGTTTTAGGTGGATCAGAACCAGCTCCAACTGCAAGTGCAGTTACAACTGAGAATGATATTACAATTAGCAGTACTGTTGGTTTAGGTGCAATCGCTCTTCGCCAAGGAACTGCTTCTAGTGCACCTACACTTACTATCGATGGTATTATCGTAGGTAAAACTTGGGCATCAGTTACTCCTTTCCAAACTCCTGCTTCATTAAAATTTAATCCAACTGCAGTAACTGTTAACGAAAACGCAGGTACAGCTACCGTTACATTAAATATTACTAATACTAATGCAGCTGCAACATCTGTAGATGTTTTAGTTAAAGGTGGAACAGCAACTTCAGCTTCAGATTATACTTTCACAAGTCAGACTGTTACTTTCCCAGCAAATAGCTCAACTGCTCAAACATTTACTTTTCCAATTATTGATGATATTATTCAAGAAGCTGATGAGACAATTATCTTAGCTTTAAGAAATGCTACTAATTCTGCGACATTAGGAGCTGATTCAATTCTTACAATTACTATACCTTCAAATGATGTACCTCCTCCAGCTGTTAAATTCACAGCACCTTTATCAGCTACAGTTGCTGAAGGGGGAAGTCATACTTTCAATGTTGAAATTGCAAATGCAAACACATCTGCTACTTCAGTTAAAGTATTTGTAAAATCAATATCAACGGCTTCAGGCACAGATTATTCAGGTTTTACTTCTGGAACAACTTTAACATTCCCTGCTAACTCAACAACTAGCTTATCAGGTACAATTAATATTGTTGATGATATTCTTGCTGAGCAAGCAGAATCAATTGTATTGGTTTTAAGAGACGCCACTAACTCTGCAACTATTGGTGCAGATTCAATTGTTTCTATCACTATTCCAATTAATGATCAACCAGTTTCAACTGCACCGGTTTTAGTTGAGAATTTTAACTACACATTAAATGATACTTTATCACAAATTGTTGGTTCAGGTTGGACTCCAATTGCAACTGTTTCAAATATTAATAAAATGCCTGTTGTATCAGGTTTATCATATTTAGGTTCATCTGCTTCAGGTATTGGAAATGCTGCATTTATCAATACAACTGGACAAGACGCAGGGAAAGTATTTACAGGAACTAACATTCGTAGTGGAAGTGTATATGCTTCATTCTTAATGAACGTTGCTACTGCACAAGCTACTGGTGATTATTTCTTTGCTTTATTAGATTCAGCTTTAAGTGGTACAAACTACAGAGCTAGAACATTTATTAAATCTTCAGGTACTGGTTACAGAATTGGTATTTCAAAATCAGGTGCTGTTGGTGTAGCTGGATTTAATACTACTGACTTAGCTTTCGGTACTACTTATCAAGTAGTTATTAAATATTCAATTATTTCAGGTACTGCGAACGATTCAGTAAAATTATTTATTGATCCAGTTTTAGGTGCTCCAGAACCAGCTCCAACTGCTTCAGCTATAACAACGGAAAATGATATTACAATTAGTGGTACAGTTGGTTTAGGTGCAGTTGCTTTACGTCAAGGTACTGGAAGCAGTGCTCCTACATTAAAAATTGATGGTATTATCGTTGGTCAAACATGGGGTACTGTAACTCCATATGTTGCACCAAACCCTTCATTAAAATTCAATCCGACTACTTTAACAGTAAATGAAAATGCTGGAACAGCTACTGTTACTTTAAACGTAACAAATCCTAATGCTTCAGCTACTTCAGTTGATGTGAAAATTAAAGGTGGAACTGCTACTGCAGGATCTGACTATACTTTCACTACTCAAACTGTAACATTCCCTGCAAGTAGTACAACCGCTCAATCATTTACTATTCCAATTATTGATGATACAGCACAAGAAACTGATGAAACAATTATTTTAGCTTTAAGAAATACAACAAATTCAGCAACAATTGAATCTGATTCAGTTTTAACAATTACTATACCTGCTAACGATATTGTTAATCCAGTAGTTAGTTTTGCAACTCCACTTACTGCAACAGTTCAAGAAGGTGCTGACCATATTTTTGGTGTTAAAATCACTAATCCAAATGCCACAGCAACTAATGTGAAAGTATACGTAAAATCAGTATCTACTGCTAGTGGTTCTGATTATTCAGGTGTATCTGCTTCAGGAACAACTATTACATTCCCATCAAACTCATCAACTAATGTTAATGATACAGTAAATGTTATCAATGACTTAATTGCTGAAAATGCTGAAACAATTGTATTAGTATTAAGAGATGCTACAAATAATGCTACAATAGGAAATGACTCAATCATTACCATTGTAGTTCCTACAAATGATCAACCTTTAGTTGCTCACTTCACTCCTATTTCTGCAAACGTTAACGAGAACGCTGGAACAGCAACTGTTAACGTAATGGCAATGGGTGCTACTACAAATGGATCAACTTCTTTTGACGTAGTAGTTAAAGGTGGAACTGCATTATCAGGTTCAGATTATACTTATTCTACTCAAACAATTACTATCCCAGGTGGTAAAGATTCTACAGTAGCTGTTACTGTTAATTTAGTAAACGATAATGTTTTCGAATTAAATGAAACTATTGTACTTGCAATTAGAAATATTACTAACTCTGGCGTAATTAGTACTGACTCAATTTTCACAGTTAACATTATTAATGATGATATTCAATTTAAAAATATCTCAGCATTAAAAGTCAACGATGTAAATGGAGTTTCTGTATTAAAAGATACTTCAGTTTATATAAGAGGTATAGTTTATGGTGTTGACATGCAAGGTTCGGCAACAAGCTTACAATATACTTTAATCGATCAAACAGGTGGTGTAGGTATATTTAGAGCTGGAGCTTCAACTCCTCCAATTATCTCACTAGTACCAGAAGAAGGTGACTCTGTGAGAGTTTATGGTAAAGTTGGTGAATTCAACGGTTTAACTCAAGTTAATATGGATTCAATTGTTTTAATTTCTAAAGGAAATGCACTTAAGAGACCAAGAGTAGTAACTACTTTAGATGAATCAACAGAATCTGATTTAGTTGTTTTCAAAAACGCTGAAATTATAGATACTCTTGCGAATTCAGCATCTGGTACTACATTAAGAATTTCTAACGGTACTGATTCGTTGGATTTAAGAATTGATGCAGATGTTAATTTATATGCTCAACCAATCGTTGGTAAATTTGATGTAATTGGTTTAGGTGGTCAGTTTGATAACTCTAATCCTAAAAACAGTGGTTACCAATTATTGCCAAGAAGTATAAATGATATCGTTCCAGTTATTACTGTAATTCCAGTTGTAACAATCGACTCAGCTATTTTCAATACTAAAGAAGGAAGCGGAACTAAAACTGTAAATGTTCATTTAAGTGCGGCTACTACAGAAGTAACTTCAGTTACTTTCGCATTAACTGGAGGTTCTGCAATCTTTAATTCTGACTTTACTTTTGGAAATCCAGGTACATTAACTTTTGCGCCTGGTGATACTGTTGAATCGGTTACTTTCACAATTATCGACGATGCTACAATTGAGAATAATGAAACAATTAACTTCTCAATTAGCGATCCTTCTAAATGTACATTAGGTGCTATTACATCAGCATCGATTGTAATTAAGGATAACGACTTCCAAGGAGTTTCTTCTAAAGATGTGGTGATCTTCAATGTTTATCCAAATCCAGCTAATGATGTTGTTACTGTTGTAGCTAATGAAGCTATTCAAACAATTAGCATTGTAAATATGATTGGTCAAACTATCATGAATGTAAATGCTAATTCTACAAAACAACAAATTGATATCTCTGAATTAAGTGCAGGTGTTTATAATTTAATTGTAAATACTGAAAATGGATATTCAAGCAAGAGATTAATTGTTAAGTAATTTTTCAAAAACACCCTAATTATTGATCCCGATGTTATATTTAACATCGGGATTTTTTTTGCTTTAAAATTTCATTTCAAAATTTTACACGAAATTGTTCATTACCAAAACAATTAATATAAATTTGGCATTATATCTTTGAAGTATCTTAAATCTAATATCTAACATCTAAATACTAAATTATGATTGATATTCCAGATTCATCCTTTCCTAGAGTTGTTATTGTGGGTGGTGGCTTCGGTGGCATTCAACTCGCCAAAAGTTTAAGAGACAAGGAAGTACAGGTATTAATGTTAGATAAGCATAATTATCATACTTTTCAGCCCTTATTATACCAAGTAGCTACTGGTGGTTTAGAGCCAGATTCCATAGCTTTTCCACTTCGTAAAATTTTCAAACAACATAAGAATGTATTTTTTAGAGTAGCAAATGTCGAAAAGGTAAATGCAGAAACTAATACGATTCTAACCAATATTGGTGCAGTTCAATACGATTTCTTAGTTATTGCCACAGGTTCTACTACTAATTTCTTTGGAAATGAAATGATTGAAAATCATTCAATGCCAATGAAAAGTATACCAGAAGCATTAAATCTTAGAAGCTTGATTTTGCAAAGCTTTGAAGAGGCATTGTTAAAGGATAGCATTAATGCCCAAGAAGCATTGATGAATTTTGTAATTGTTGGTGGTGGACCTACAGGAGTTGAAACCGCTGGAGCTCTTGCAGAACTTAAAATGCATGTATTACCAAGTGACTATCCGGATCTTGATTTAAGAAGAATGCAGATCAATTTAGTTGAAAGCAATGAAAGAATATTAAGTAGTATGTCTGTTCAGGCATCTGAAATGTCAAATGCTTTTTTAAAAGAAATGGGTGTTGTAATTCGTACAAATGATGCTGTGGTATCTTATGATGGTCACAATGCTGTTTTAAGAAGCGGTAAAACCCTTGAAACTGCAAATCTAATATGGACCGCTGGAGTGAAGGCTGCAGTATTTGAAGGATTAGATAAGGCTGAATTTATTCGAGGAGGTAGAGTCAAAGTCGATACATACAATTTGGTTACTGGGTATGATAATATCTATGCTATTGGCGATGTTGCTGCAATGATTACAGTTGAATATCCAAATGCTCATCCCGGAGTAGCTCAGGTTGCTCTTCAACAAGCTAAAAATTTATCTAAAAATATTATCAATAAAATCAATAATCGAAAGCTAAAAGAATTTAAGTATTTTGATATGGGTTCTATGGCTACTGTAGGTAGAAATAAAGCAGTAGTAGATTTACCTTATATTAGGTTTCAAGGATTTTTTGCTTGGTTTGTGTGGATGTTTTTACATCTTTTATTCCTTGTTGGATTTAGAAATAAAATGGTAGTATTGATCAACTGGATTTGGAACTACTTTAGTTATGATAGAGGAACAAGATTAATCATCAGGCCTTATAGAAAGAATAAAATAATTAAAGAGGAAGAAATAGAACTTAGTACTAAATCATAATTATTTCAATGAAAATAATCGAATGCCCTAGAGATGCAATGCAAGGAATACAGGAGTTTATTCCTACAGAAGTAAAAGCTAATTACATTAATTCTTTATTGAAAGTAGGCTTTGATACAATTGATTTTGGAAGTTTTGTTTCGCCTAAAGCTATTCCTCAATTACGCGATACTGCTGATGTTTTGTCTAAATTGGATTTAAGTTCAACATCAAGTAAATTATTAGCAATAGTAGCAAATACAAGAGGTGCAGAAGATGCTTCTCATTTCGAAGAGATTTCTTATTTAGGTTTTCCGTTTTCGATTTCTGAAACATTTCAACAAAGAAATACGAATTCAAGTATAGAGAAATCTCTAGTTAGTGTAGAAGATATTCAGAAACTTTGTATCTCTTCAAACAAACAATTGGTAGTCTATATTTCTATGGGTTTTGGTAATCCCTATGGAGATGAATGGAATGTTGAAGTAGTAGAAAAATGGACTAAAAAATTAGCTGAAATGGGCATAAAAATTTTAGCTTTTTCAGATACCATTGGAGTTTCAAATCCTGATAATATTGATTATCTGTTTAAAAACATAGCGAGTTTATTTCCTGAAATTGAATTTGGTGCTCACTTACATTCTACACCAGAAGCTAGATTAGAAAAAATAAAAGCCGCATACGAGGCTGGTTGTAGAAGAATAGATTCAGCTATATACGGTTTTGGAGGTTGTCCGATGGCTTCAGATGAACTTACTGGTAATATGGCCACAGAAACATTAATTTCGTTTCTAGAAGAGCATAATATAGAATCAGGAATAGATAAATCTGCATTTATCAATTCAATGAGACTAGCAAGTTCTATATTTAATCATTAAGATTTTTGAAAAGCTCGTAATCTCAGTTCTGTCAACTTCTTTTTAGTATAAAGGGGAAATACACCATTCATCATCCAATCGTAGTAACTAGGCTCTTGCTGGAATACTTCGCTAACTTTTTTGCCTTTATGCTTACCAAAATTAAATAGCTCCTCTCCTTTTTCATTATATACCATCGTTCCTGCAAAGTCTACATTCTTCTGTACTTGCGTGAAAGTGTGTAAGGCATCAACATCATTCTTTACTGGTACAAATACATTGCCTGCTTTATCTTTATATTCAACGTCTTTATATTTTTCGAGTTGAGAAAGTAAAACTTCATATGTTGCTCTTATATCAGCCTCTGCAGAATGAGCATTTTCTAGTTCTTTTTGGCAATAAAATTTATAGGCAGCTTTTAAAGTTCTCTGTTCCATCTGATGAAATATATTCTGAACATCAACTAACTTTCGTTTACTGATATCAAAATCTACTTCCGCTCTTAAGAACTCTTCCATTAAAATTGGAACATCAAACTTATTGGAATTATATCCAGCTAAATCACAATTATCAAGAAATTGTGCTAAGCTCTTTGCAATATTTTTAAAATGTGGTTCATCTTTAATGTCTTCATCATAAATTCCATGTATTAATGATGATTCAATGGGAATAGGAATTCCAGGATTAATACGTTTTGTTTTAATCTCTTCAGTACCATCAACATTTATTTTTAAAATAGAAATTTCAACAATTCTATCGCTCGCAACATTAACTCCAGTCGATTCTATATCGAAAAATGCTAATGGTTTTTTCAGATTTAGTTTTATACCCATTTTTAATTACTAAAGCTACAATATAGTAATTATTCCTCAATTAATATACCCATTTTACCCATCTGAAAATCTCTATAAGCGATCATGATTTCTGATTCAGAATTCATAACAAATGGACCTTGAGCTACCATTTTTTCAGGAATATTTTCACCTGTTAAGAATAATAATCTTGCATCTTCTGTAGCTTCAATTTCAATCGTATTGTCTTCAATATTAAATACAACTGCGTGGTGATGTTCTACTTCAGCATAACCTGGAATTTTTATTTTTCCTGATAATACATAAATCAACGACTCATGTTTTTCTGCAACATTTAAACTGATTTTAGCAGTGTTTTTCAATATTATTGTAGATGCTGATAATGGACTTAATCCATCAATTTTCCCCTTTATTCCATTTACTTCTCCTGCAACTACATTAACTGTTGCTAAGCCATCTTCACTTGTAAAACTAGGAATATCATCTTTCTTTAAAGGTATATATACAGGTTCATCCATTTTATTCTTAGCAGGTGTGTTAACCCATAATTGAATAATTTCTTGAATGCCACCAATCTCATGAATGTTTTCTGGTGGTCGTTCACTATGAATCACCCCCATACCAGCATTCATCCATTGTACTCCCCCTTTTTCTACAATACTACTATTACCTCTACTATCCCTATGATGAACCGCCCCTTCAAAAATAAATGTTACTGGTGCAAATCCTCTGTGCGGATGTGGTCCAACTCCTGCTTGCTTTGGAGGAATATGTGTGGGAACTTTAACATATGCATGGTGTAATAATATAAACGGCCCTATACTCTCCACATTATTTGTTGGAAAGGGTTGACGAATTGGGAAGCCACCCATATCATATGGATGTGCATATAATAGATATTTTACTGTTTTCATAATTAAATAGTATTTATGTGTTTAAACACGTATCTATGACTTTTGTTTTACAACAGGAAGGCTTATAATGAATTCTGTACCAATATTATTTGATTGAAAGGAAATTTTACCTTTATGATCTTCAATAGTTTGTTTTACTATAGATAATCCCAAACCAAAAGAAGCTTCTCCGTCTGTACCCAATCTTCGAATTATTGGATCTGATACAAAAATTGCACCTTTGATTCTATCTGGAATACCTATACCCTCATCTTTAATGTGAATATTAACTACCTCTAAAGTGTTCGTAGTGAAGATTTTAATAGTGGTATTATGATTAGAGAATTTAATGGCGTTTATAATAACATTTGACAGGGCTCTTCGAATTTTTTCTACTTGTATATTAATTTCTATTCGAGGATCTATGTCTTTCAATTCTATTGATATCTGTTTTTGACTTGCCTTATATAAGTTCAATGAAACAGTTTGTTCTAATAACTCTTTACAATTAACGTTTACAAAGTCAGAAGAATTTGCAAACTGACCAGGCTTTGCAAAGTAAAGTATCTCTTGAATTAAATCATTATTACTATTTGCAGATGTTTTAATTAAACCTATTAATTCTTTTTGTTCTTCATCCAAATTTTTAGACTCTAATAATGTATCTGCGATTGATAAAATAGCATTATTTGGATTTCGAAGATCGTGAGCAACTATACTTAGAATTTTATTTTTCTCTAAATCTCTTGATTTTAAAACCTCTAGATTATATGAAATTTCTTGATTTGCTTTATTTAATAGCTCCCTTTGAAGGTAAATTTCATTATTAGAAGCCTTGAGCGCTTTATTTTTTTGAGTAGAATATTTTAAGAATATACTCAACGTAATTAGATAAATTATTAATGCTATTGCTATTGAAACTCCGATGTATATATAGGTACTTCTAGATTGATTAGCAGCAATAAGATTGTTTATTTTATTCTCGTTTTCTAATGATTTTAAAGTTAATTGTATATCTGAGTCGGTGTTAATTTGTTGAATTTGGTATAAGGAATCTTTAATTGCATTTTGTTTAGTTTGATATTCAAATGCTGATTTGTAGTTTTTTTGAATTTCAAAATATTCTGATTTTAATTTGTACAGATTTTTTAGTTGTTCACTGTATTTATAGATATTAGGAATAGTATTAGCTATGTTGGTAACCTTTATAAATTCAACATAATTATGAGTTAACAAATAATGATTTGCTAAAGCATTAATAGAAGTTAAAGCATCATTATAATCATGCTTTTCTTTAGTATTAATTACAATATTTTGCTTTAACAATGAAATAGCGGTTTCAAATTTACCCTCTTTCAAATATAGTTTACCTAGATTTCCTTTATTTACTCCTTGTGCAATTTCAATAAACATTACTTGAATACTATCCTTGGGTTGGATTCCAGATAAGTATTGATACGACTTATTATAATAGACTAAAGATGAATCATAACTTCCTAGTTTATAATAACAAATTCCAACATTGCTTAATATTTCTTGTAATCTAAATTCTAAATTGAAGGTTTTATTACACTGTAAATATTTAGTATATGCTTTTTTGAAATTCTCAATGGCGTACGAGTATTTCGCTTGTTTAAAAAGAATAATAGCTACTCTATAATCGTATTGTGCGTATTCACAATCTGCTTCAAAACCATTTAATGAGTTTCTTCCTTGGTAATAATATTTGTATGCTGATTGGTAATTTCTTTGGTCGAAGTAAATATCTCCTTTTACGAGATTAGCATGAACATATGGAATTCGCAATTCATCCATATTCTTCTCACAAATCGAAATAATTTCATCGCAAGTTTCAACTGCTTGATCAAATTTCTTACTCTTTGTTAGGAGTCTTGCCTTTATGTTTAATAACTTTAGTTTGAATAGAGGATGATTAGAATAGTTCTCTTGATTAGCAATCTGTTTAATTTTGATTAAGCCAGAATCAATATTCCCAATGGTTAAATCGGCTTCTATGTTTGCAACAATAGTACTATCCTCAGCAGATAAAGCAGGAGGCTTAGTAATTGTTTGCTTTACTTTATTGCATGAAGTAAATATTCCAATTAATAGAATACTATAATAGATGATTCTATAATGTTTCAACATAGGAGTAGTAAGTAAATTGGAATAGTATTATATATTGCAACTTACGCTTTTACAGGAACGAACTCTTTAAGCTTTTCAACTACTGTATCAATTTCTTCTTTTGTATTAGTTTTACAAAATGAAAAACGAACAGCAGCTCTATTACTTGGAGAACCAATAGCTGTTAATACATGTGAACCTACATTAGAACCAGATGAACAGGCACTACCACCAGAAGCAGATATACCAGCAATATCTAAACTAAATAACATCATCTCGCCCATTTCTGACTCCGGAAAAGATACGTTTAGTACTGTATATAAACTGTTAGCCGGATTAATGTCACCATTAAAATCAACTCCAGGAATAGACTCAAGAAGTTTATCAATCATATAAGATTTTAAACCTTGAATATAATTTTGGTGTTCATCTAATTCATTATAAGCAATTTCTAATGCTTTAGCTAAACCAACTATTCCGTATACATTTTCAGTTCCCCCGCGCATATTACGTTCTTGAGCACCTCCATGTATCATCGGTTTTATTTTAATGTTATGATTGATGTATAAGAAACCAACACCTTTTGGTCCATGTAGTTTATGAGCAGCACATGTAATAAAATGAACTTTCAATTTGGATAAATCATGACGATAATGCCCCATTGTTTGCACAGTATCGCAGTGAAAAATTGCATTATATTTCTCACAAATATCACCCACTTTTTCTAAATCAAGTAAGTTTCCAATTTCATTATTTGCATGCATTAAAGAAACAAACGTACGTTCGTTTGTACTTAACAGTTCTTCAAGATGAGCTAAATCAACATGTCCTTTTTCATCTAGATTAACAAAGCTTAATTTAATTAATCCTTTTTTCTCTAAAACTTCTAATGTATGAAGAACTGCATGATGCTCTAATTTGCTTGTAATGGCGTGTTTGATTCCATAATCATTTATGGCACAATTTATAGCCATGTTATCAGCTTCTGTTCCTCCTGAAGTGAAGAATATTTCTGCTGGACTAGTATTTAAAAGTTTAGCAACAGTTTTACGAGCATTTTCGATAATTGTTCTAACTTCTCTACCATGAGCATGAATAGATGATGGATTTCCGTATTGGAATTCCATAGCGTTTTTCATTACTTCTAATACTTCTTTGTCGATTGCTGTAGTTGCAGCATTATCTAAATAAATTCTATTGCTCATAATTAACTGTTCATTATATCACGTATATCATCCATTATTTTATTTGCCAATCCATTAGCTGTTGTTTCTGTTTGGCTTTCAGAATAGATACGTATGATAGGTTCTGTATTTGATTTGCGTAAATGTACCCATTCGTTTTCGAATTCGATTTTTAATCCGTCAATAGTATTTATGGGTTGATCTTTATATTTTATCTCTACTTGTTTTAAAAGCGCATCGATATCTAAATCTGGCGTTAAAGAAATTTTATTTTTTGAGATGAAATAATTCGGATATGAAGCTCTTAATGCAGAGCACGATTTTTTCTGATTTGCTAAATGTGTTAAGAATAAAGCTATACCAACCAAAGCGTCTCTTCCGTAATGTAATTCAGGTAATATTACTCCACCATTTCCTTCACCACCTATTAGAGCTTTAGAAGATTTCATCATATTTACCACATTCACCTCTCCTACTGCTGCAGCATTATATTTACCATTAACGCGTTCTGTAACATCTCTTAAAGCTCTTGTAGAAGATAAATTTGAAACAGTGTTCAATTCATATCCTTTTTCTTTAAGGAAGGTTTCAGAAGTATTCTGTAGAAGAAAATCGGCTATTGCTACTAAGGTATATTCTTCACCAAACATATCACCATTTTCAGATACAAAACATAATCTATCCACATCTGGATCTACAGCAATACCTAAATCTGCTTTTCTCGATATTACTTCATTAGATAAAGCTGTTAAGTTTTCTGGAAGTGGTTCTGGGTTATGAGGGAACTTACCATCTGGGTGGCAATATAATTCGTAAACTACATCTACTCCCAATGCTTTTAACAATGGTGGTAATGTAATACCTCCAACAGAGTTTACACAATCAATAACTACTTTAAATTTTCTTTCTTTAATAGCATCAATGTTTACCCAAGGTAATGCAATGATTTTATCAATATGTTTATTTAAATAACTATGGTCCTGTACGTATGAACCAATATGGTCAACTTCTGCATAGACAACTTCATTCGTTTCGGCTAATGCCAATACTTCCTTACCATCATTATCAGAAATAAACTCTCCTTTATGGTTTAAAAGCTTAAGGGCGTTCCATTGTTTTGGGTTATGACTCGCGGTTAAAATGATTCCTCCACCGGCATTTTCCATAGGAACAGCCATTTCTACAGTTGGAGTAGTTGCTAATCCTAAATCAATAACATCAATTCCCAGTCCTTGTAGAGTTCCTACAACTAAGTTTTTAACCATTTCACCAGAAATGCGGGCATCTCTACCTAGCACAATTTTCTTGTTTCCTGTCTTCTGAATAATCCAATATCCATAGGCAGATGTAAACTTTACAATGTCGAGCGGACTTAAGGCATCACCTGATTGGCCGCCTATAGTTCCTCTAATTCCAGAGATAGATTTAATTAATGTCAATTTTTTTTAGCTTTAGTCCTACAAAAATAAAAAAAATAAGACATTTGTAAGGATTAAACTAGAAGGAATAGATAAGAATGAAAAAATGGTACCGAAGTTGGTTTAACTCACCATATTACCACATATTATACGCCAACCGTGATCATCAGGAAGCAGAGCTTTTCATCGATAGAATAGCCGAATACTTTGATTTAAAGGAAAAAGACCGTGTATTAGATGCTTGTTGTGGCAAAGGAAGGCATTCCATTTACCTCAATAAAAAAGGCATTGATGTTACAGGTATAGATCTTTCTTTAGAAAGTATATCATATGCTAAACAGTTTGAAAATGAGCATCTTCATTTTTATGAGCATGATATTCGCAACCTTTTAAGTTCTAATTACTTCGATTATGTTTTTAATCTCTTTACTAGTTTTGGCTATTTTAGAAGAGAAAATGAAGATATAAAAGCCATTAAAGCATTTGCTAAGAATTTAAAAATTGGTGGTATTCTTTTAATCGACTTTTTAAATGTTGATCAAATAAGCTCTAATATTCAACCTGAAGATGAAAAATATGTAGATGGAATTTTGTTTAAAATTCAAAAGAAAATTGAAAATGGTCTAATTACTAAAAAAATCAATTTTCACGATGATGGAAGTCATTATGAATTTAAGGAGGAAGTAAAAGCATTACATCTAAAAGATTTCAAGCGTTATTTTGAACTTGCAAACTTAGAATTACTGGAAGTTTTTGGCTCTTATCAGCTAGATCCTTTTAATATAGATACTTCAGAACGACTAATAATGATTGTTAAAAAACGATAATGATAGAATTTTTAAAACAATTTGATCAACAATTATTATTGCTCGTTAACCGAGGATTTGCAAATCCTTTTTTCGATTTTTTATTGCCATTAATGAGAAGCAAATACTTTTGGTCGCCATTATATATTTTCCTAATCGCTTATATTTTTAAAACGAATACCAGTAAAAGAGGTGTTTTAACTATTGGATTTTTGTTACTAACTTTTGCTTTAACAGACTTCATAAGTGCTAGTGTAATTAAAGAAAGTGTACAACGATTACGCCCTTGCAACGACCCTGAAATAATGGGATATGTAAGAAGTTTAGTTGGTTGTGGATCTGGATATAGTTTCGTTTCTTCTCATGCAACTAATCATTTCGGTATTGCCATTTTCCTTGGATTATATTTTGTAGAATATAGATGGGTCGGAATTGCTTTTAAAATTTGGGCAGCTGTAATATCATTCTCTCAAGTTTATGTAGGAGTGCATTATCCTTTAGATGTATTATTCGGAATGATATTAGGAATAGGAATTGCTCATTTTACATTTTATCTTTACAAACGAATTGTTATAAATTAATGGAGTTAAAAGATTATATCATCTTATTTGTAAGTGCTTTTGTAGGTGGCTCTTTGATATTTTTAATCAAAAGCAATCTTAATAAAAAACTAAAATTACTCCTTTCTTTCTCAGGTGCTTACCTCTTTTCAATTACAGTTTTACATTTATTACCCGATGTGTATTCTACTGGAGATCCTTATGTAGGACTATTTATTCTAGCTGGCTTCGGATTCCAAATATTTTTAGAACAATTTTCGGAAGGTATTGAACATGGACATATTCATGTTCATCAACATCATGGAATGGCATTCCCATTCGGTATTATGATAAGTTTATCACTACATGCTTTCCTGGAAGGTATGCCATTGGTTGATCTATCTGGTGGAAATCATCATGAACATACACTGCTTTATGGTATAGCACTACACCATATTCCTGCAGCATTCGCACTAACAAGTGTTTTATATCAAAGCAATGTAAAAAAGTTCAATGTAATCCTTATGTTGATTTTATTTGCTGCAATGACGCCTCTTGGTAGTATGACTTCAAATTTATTGCAATCTCAATCGATTGGAATGATTAGTAATTATTTTAATTATATGATGGGAATTGTAATAGGTATATTCTTACATATTTCTACAACAATACTGTTTGAATCTAATGTAGACCATAGATTCAATTTCTATAAAATGATTGCAATTGTAATAGGTGCTAGTTTAGCTGTTCTAAATTTCCTGATTAACGTTCATTAACCTCGCATTTTATCTAGAATATCGTTTAATGTTTTTGCGTCTTCATCGCTTAATTTAGAAGTAGCAATATCCATGTTTACCTCTGAATCAATCTTATTCAATAGGTCTAAGCCTTTTTGTGAAATTACGATATCTACAGAACGTTTATCTTTTTTATTGACACATCTTTCTACTAATTCTTTTTGCTTAAGACGATCAACCATTCGTGAAGCATCGCACATTTTATCCAACATACGTTCACGAAGTAAATTTATAGAAGAAGGATTAGGATATTGACCTCTCAAAATTCTAAGAATATTGAATTGTTGCATAGTAATATCAAAAGGAAGAAATTCTTGTCGAGATAAATTTGTAGCCCAATGAAAAGTGTAAATAAGGTTTATCATTGCTTTCTGCTGTTCAGATCTAAATGTCTTCTGAAAGATCTCCTTTTCTAATTCCATAATATTAAATTTAGTTGTTGTTGTTGTAAGTTAAATATACATATTTCGACATAAATTCAATTTTTGTCGTCATTTTTTAAGAAATTTTTAATTTTTGAGCTTTGTTTATCAAGGTTTTTCTTGTAGTTCCATGGACAATGACGGCAAGCGCTTTTGCAGCAGTAACCTCTTTTTAAATGGTATTTTTCAGTAAATACATAATACCCATTCTCTATATAAAAATCTTCTTCTTCCATAATTATAAAACCTTCACTTTAACATTAGAATTAGAGAAATGTTCTATTAATTTATCTGGGTTACCATGAATTGCCCATATTTCCTTAGGTTTAACCAAATCTATATAATGCAATAGTTCATTCCAGTCCATGTGATCAGAAATCTTTAATAAAGCCTGATTACTTTGTAAATGATCCCAACCAGATGCAAAAGCAAAAGTATAAGGGTATTGAATTTTGTAAGACTGATAAGTTAAAGGTGGAACGATGTATATTCCTTCCCTTCCACCCCTAATATCTTTTTTCTGAATCAATTCATAATATAATTTAAAATCAGTTAACCTGTCATATATCTTATGGTAAGGATAAATGTCGAAATGTATATAAACCTTTTTATCGGGAAAGTTATTATTAATCAAAGCATTAATGCGTTGTGCCTTACCTAAAACATAAGATCCTATTACTATTGGCCCTGATGATCCTAATAATGATTTTATTTCTGAATTCGGATCTGGATGAACATATTTAGGGTTTGCAAATGTTGTTTCAGTGATTAATACATCTGCATAAGTTGATATAGTTGGCTCAACAGTTGGGTCAAATTGAAACTTGATATCACCACTATATAAATACTTAACAGACTTATATTCCAGAAGTATTTGAGCACTTCCAAGAATATGTCCGGCCGGTAAAAATGTAATTTTCACTTCATCAATACTAAAAGATTGCTGAAAATCGTAAACCTTAAAATTTCTTGCTGCTTTATGTTTATAGCGAAATTCCATAAATAACTTCGTTGGAAAAGTACAATGTACATTTATAGAACCAGGAGACGCATGATCGGCATGAGCGTGTGAAACAATTGATTTTTCCACTGCTGTATTCGGATCAATATAGAAATCTGCGTATTTGCAGTAATATCCAATAGGAGTTTTTACTATAAAATCATCTAGGATCATTATTTTGAAGTATGTTTTGATGAATTTTATAAACCTGTTGAATTATTGAAGTTTTATCATCATTATAAATTATCAAATCAGCTTTCTCTCTTCGTTCATCATCCGAAAGCTGTGCTTGTATTCTTTTTAAAACATCTTCTGCAATAGCATTATCACGAATGCAAATTCTTTGAATTCTTATATCCAGAGGTGCTTCCACAACAATATTGTAGTCGTTTGCTTTATACGATCCAGATTCAAACATCAATGCTGCTTCTTTTATTACGTATGGATGATGTGCATGCTTTTCAGTCCATTTTTTTGAATAAGCTATAACTTTAGGATGAACTAAACTATTTAGGATGCTTAATTTTTCAGCATTATTAAACACAATTTTTGAGATATATGTACGGTTATAATCACCATTATCAAAATAGGCTTCTGATCCAAATTGTTGTATTATACTCTCCTTAAGTTCAGGATCTTCTACAATAATTTTTTTAGCTAAGGAATCTGCATCGTTAATAGGTATCCCTAAGCTTGCAAACACTTTGCAAACTGTAGACTTACCTGAACCTATACCACCTGTTATTCCTAATTGAATCATTTTTTAATAATTAAGTATTCTACTGTTTCAGGAATTAGTTGAACATCTTTAATATTTTCAGGAACAGAAACTAATTTCAAACTTAATCTATTTTTTAAATTCTCATCTTTCTCCGCTATTACTTTAAAAGATTGCTGAATTATTTTATTGTAGTTAGATAATGCAACTTTATATTTTATCTTACATTTTGAAGGAAAAGTAATAAAGTTAGCGCTTTCGTTTCTTGTTGAAATACCTACTTCAACTATACCTTCCGTGAATTGCTCTACTGGAAATACAATTCTAGTATTGTGAACTGTTGTTGTGATATTTGGATATTTCTCTAAGTCTAATACGGCATTAATCTGAGTAGTTAGATTTAAACTATTCAAAACAATTGGTTTTGTCTTTATCGTAGTTATTTTGTTAATATAATCGATTGGGCCTGAAATATAAATACTATCAGGGTACCAATGTATATCTTCCGAAAGTCCGTATTGGTCGGTAAAATTAATACTATATACAGGTGTTATAGGTATTTTACGAATACGTTTACGCTCTACTATATAATTTATTTTAGAAGGATAAATATTGATAATTCGAAGCTTTCCGTTCCATTGGCTTTCGAAATCTATTAAAGATTTATTCAAGTCGATTTCATCCTTATCTTGAATTGTTCGAAAATCGATTCTCAGGGTATCCGACATCAATTGCATTTTAGAGCGGACAAAGTTCCAACCACTTCCTTGTACTGTAAAGGAAATCTTTCTAGCCTGTTTCATGCTTAAAGCTTTATCCTCTGGAAGATTGTAGAATTGAATATAGTTTTCGAGTTTGAATAAATGTTGTTTATTCAAAATGTTTAAGAACCAGAAGCCAAGAGCTACAATAATACAAGCCAAAAAGAGCATCAATCGTTGGCGATAACGCTTACGAGTCTTCTCCTTTATAAGGTTTTTCCAATGTAGTAGTCTTCTTTTCAAAACAAAAAATGCTAATCAAAACTAATAAAAATAATTAGCTTGATTAGCACTTATAAGATTAGAGTTGAATTACTTCGTTTCGTTAAGCTTTTTAGATGCTTCTAGAGAAACTGATACTCTGTCGATTTTCATTTTTACTCCACCTTCAATTTCCATTAAGAAAGTATCGTCGTTAATTTCAGCGATTCTACCATGAATACCACCTACAGTAACGATTTTATCACCTTTTTTAAGATTTTCAATGAAGTTCTTTTGATCTTTCATTCTTTTAGTCTGAGGACGAATCATGAAAAAATAAAAAACAACCGCGATTAAAATCAAAGGCAAAAAGCTCATGATCGGATTTGAATTTCCACCTGCTTGAGGTGCCATTAAAAGTGTATTTAACATATTTGTTTTGTTATGAATTGTAAAATTATGAATTATGGTGTTACTATTAACAAATTACTCAGTTATTTCCCCTCTAAGGTATAAAACTTTTGTATTAGGAATAGTATTTGCAACAATAGTAATGGTTTTAGTTTGAAAACCCATTTTACCATCGCTATTAAACACTACATCAATTTTAGATTCTTGTCCGGGTTGAATAGGTTCTTCAGGATATGAAGGAACAGTACAACCACAACTAGCACTAGCTGATGATATTAATAAAGGTGTAGAACCTGTGTTTTTAAATCTAAAAGCATAAGAAACCTTTTCACCTTGTTTAATTTTTCCAAAATCATATGCATCTTGAACAAAACTAAACTTTGGTAATTTTGAAGTATCAATTTTACCATCAGAAGTTAAAGGAACTTCAACATTTACTTGCTTGTTATCTTTCGTGCCACAAGCAATAATTGACAATACTGAAAGGATTACTAATAATTTCTTCATTTTCTAAAAATTTATAATTGCTTATTCCATTAAACCTCTACCAATCTTCTTCACTTTTCCTTCGTTCTTAAGATCTAATAATATTTTATCTAAGATACCATTTATAAATCCTTTACTCTTGGGAGTACTGAATTCTTTAGAGATATCAATGTATTCGTTCATCGTAACTTTTACTGGAATCGAGTTGAAATTCATTAATTCAGTGATAGCCATTTTCATTAAAATAGTATCAACTAAAGCAATACGTTCAACATCCCAGTTTTTAGTTTTTTCTGAAATATAAGCACTAGTTTCTACCTCGTTAAGAATAGTTTTACTGAATAATTGCAATACGAACTCTTTATCTTCTTCCCAATTTGCTGTTATAGGTAAAATATCAATTGATTCACAAGCATCAATTTTAAAAGCTCTAACAGTTTTTAATACCATACCTTCTACCGATTGCTTGTCTACTGGCCAATTGATAAAATGCTCTTCTAAATACTGATCTAATAAAGGATCTTGGAAAATAATTGATTTTAGCAGGTGTGTAATAATTTCGCGATGCTCAGTAATAGTTGGATCTTCTAAATTTCCATATATTTCATATTGCTCGTCTGACTTTATTTTGTTGTATAACTCTCTTAGGATCATCTCCTCACCTTGCCAAGAAACTTTATATTTCTTAACCATATCGATAAGAGTTTTATCATTAGATAATAAACTAATGAATGTATTTTTCTCTAAAATTGGTTTGGCGTTTAAGTCTTCTTGAGATGGTAAATGTTTTGCAGAACGATCTGCGACATCGCTTAATTCAAAATCTTTTAATTCTAATAAAAGTTGTAATAGTAAGGAGTAACTTTTGTGTACAGCATGTACAGAATCTAATAAATAAGACTCAAATTGCTTACGATCAGGTTGTTCAGCTTGTTGAAAAGCATAAACAGTTTGGAATGCTTTGATACGTAAATGACGACGATTTAACATAAAGAACGATTATTTAATATAAAAATGCGGAGCAAAGGTACTCCGCATTTTCTTTAAAAGCAAGTTAATAGCAAGCTTTAATTCTACGAATATCTTGTATTCTTTGTTCTGCTATTTTATTAGCAGCTTCATATGTAGGGATATTTTCAACTTGAGATTTCTTTAAAATCTCTAAAGTAACGTCATAAATATGCTCTGTTTTTTCCATTGCACGTTTAGAACTATAACCCATTAATTCTGAATAAACATTGATTAATCCACCAGCATTGATTAAGAAATCTGGAGCATAAAGAATCCCTTTTTCCATTACCATTCTGCCATGAATTTCTTCTTCAGCTAATTGATTATTTGCTGCACCAGCGATGATTGCGCATTTCAACTTTGATAAAGTTTCAGTATTTACGGTAGCGCCTAAAGCACATGGAGCATAAATATCGATGTCTAAGTCATAGATATTGTTGTTCGCAATTACCTCAGCACCGTATTTTTTAGAAATTTCAGCTAAACGCTCTTCATTAATATCTGAAATATAAACTTTAGCATTTTCTGAACGTAAGTGCTTCACTAGATTTTCTCCAACATGCCCTACTCCTTGTACTGCTACCACTTTACCAGATAAACTATCGTTACCCCATAATTGATTAGCACAAGCTTTCATACCCATATAAACACCATAAGCTGTTACAGGTGATGGATCACCTAAACCTCCTAATGATTCTGGAATACCTGCAACGTGGTCTGTTTCCATTTTAACATATTCCATGTCTTTCGGACTAGTTCCAACGTCTTCAGCTGTGATATATTCACCGTTAAGGTTTTCAATACATTTACCATAACGACGCATCATTGCTTCTGATTTATCTTTTTTAGAGTCACCAATAATAACCGCTTTTCCACCACCTAAATTCAATCCTGTAATAGCTGCTTTATAAGTCATACCTCTTGAAAGACGTAGAACATCTTTCAATGCTTCTCCTTCAGTTTTGTAATTCCACATTCTAGTTCCTCCTAATGCAGGACCTAATGTAGTGTCGTGAATAGCGATGATTGCTTTTAATCCAGTTGCTTTATCATAGCAATAAACAACTTTTTGGTGATCATTCTCAGCCATTGAATTAAATACTGAGTTTTCTCCTAAAATATCTGACATTTGCTTTTAATTTATATGTATAGATTTGCAATAAGCAAACAAAAGTATGTATTTTTTCGTATTAAAGAAATACCATGAAAGAACTCTTCAGCCTTAATAAATACCTTTACAAATACCGTTTTCGCATGCTTTTGGGTGTGATATTCATTGTCTTATCCAATTGGTTTGGTGTATTCCCAGCACAAGTAATAAGGCTAGCGTTCGACTTAATTAAAGAGCAAATAAGCTTGTACAATTACTTGCATGGCTTTGAACGTCAGGAGCTTTTCTATAAAGCGTTCATCGGGATTGTGTTATTATTTGGATTTATTGTATTCATGGTGGCAGTAATAAAGGGCATTTTCATGTTTTTTATGCGTCAAACCATTATTGTAGTTTCCAGATTAATTGAATATGATATGAAAAATGATATTTATGATCATTATCAAGTTCTCAATCTATCTTTCTACAGAAAAAACAATACAGGTGATTTAATGAACAGAGTGTCGGAAGATGTTGGTCGTGTTCGAATGTACATCGGTCCTGCTATAATGTATACCTTGAACTTAATAGTACTGTTTATTCTTGTCATCAGTACCATGATCAGTATAAATCCGAAATTGACTTTCTTTGCGGTTTTACCAATGCCATTTTTGTTTGTGGCTATATATTTCGTTCAAAACTTAATAAATTCTAAATCTGAAGAAATTCAAGCACAATTATCAACCTTATCTTCTACTATTCAAGAGAGTTTTTCAGGTATAAGAGTAATTAAGGCTTACGTTCGTGAGCATGAAATTAAAAGCAAATTCGAACTAGAAAGTGAATCATATCGTCATAAAATGATGGGTTTGGTTAATATCCAAGCGGTATTCTTTCCAACTGTGTTGGCATTAATCGGTATAAGTACATTACTAACGGTTTATATTGGCGGAAAAGAAGTAATCTCTGGATATATTACTGCTGGTAATATTGCTGAGTTTATAATTTATGTGAATATGCTCACATGGCCTGTAACATCTGTGGGATGGGTAACTTCCCTAGTTCAACGTGCTTCAGCATCACAAAAAAGAATCAATGAATTTTTAACAATTCAACCTGAAATACATAATGATTTATCTAAACCAGATATAGAAATTAAAGGTGATATAAGCTTTAAAAATGTAAGTTTTATATATGCAGATACTGGAATTAAAGCCCTTGATGATGTAAGTTTTGAAATTAAAGCTGGTCAAACTTTAGCAATAACTGGTCGAACAGGTTCTGGTAAATCTACCATTGCCAATTTGTTGTTTAGGATGTATGATGTAGACCATGGTGCTATAGAAATAGATAATATGGACCTAAAGGATCACAAATTATTCAATGTTCGTAAGCAAATGTCGATGGTTCCACAAGAAGTATTTCTTTTCTCCGACACTATCAAAAACAATATTGCCTTTGGGGTAGATAAATATCAAGATGAAGAAGTTATAGAAGCTTCCAAAAAGGCAGTTGTATATGATAATATCATTCAGTTTGAAAAAGGTTTTGACACCTTAGTTGGTGAGCGAGGAATAACATTATCTGGTGGACAAAAACAAAGGGTTTCTATAGCTAGAGCAATTATCAAAGAGCCAAAAATACTTGTATTTGATGATGCACTATCGGCAGTAGACACTAAAACGGAAGAGGCTATTTTAGTTCAGTTGAAATCTATAATGAATAACCGTACGAGTGTCATAATATCACATCGAATTTCAACGGTAAAACATGCTGATTTAATTCTATATATGGAGGATGGCAAAATAATTGAAAAAGGTACACATGAAGAACTAATTACCTTGAAAAAAGCATATGCAGAACTCTATCAAAAACAATTGTTAGAGGAAGAAAGTGTAGAAAATGTGGATTTTTAGTAAAAAATGCCCTTAAAGAGGTTTGGAAGTTTGAAATTAAATACTTTTATTTACTGCATAATTAGTTAAAACAAACATGGGAGAATTTGATAACAAAGACAGAGAAGAGGTGTATTCGAAGAAAGTAAGAGCCGGTAAAAGAACTTATTTTTTCGACGTAAAATCAACTCGCAGTAACGATTACTACATTACAATTACAGAGAGTAAGAAAAGAATGGAAGACGGAGTGTTCGTAAAACATAAGATTTTCCTTTACAAAGAAGATTTTGAGAAATTTATGGAGGGTCTTACTGATACAGTAGAATACATAAAATCAAATCAAGAAGTAGTAGAACGCAGATACGAAGATTACAATGGGTCTTCTAGTTCTAGTCCCGACATTGATTTTGAAATCTAAAAAGCATTAGCCTCCTAATTAAGGGGGCTTTTTTATTGATACAATGCCCTTTAATTGCTTTCATTTTTTATCTTTGCGAAAAGTATAAAAATGAAAGTATTAGGTACAGAACACAATTTTTTAGGCTTAGAGGAAGAAAAATTATATTCTTTTGAAAATGCCAAGTATATTATTCAATCAGCTCCATATGAGCATACTTCATCATATTTAGAAGGATCTGCAAAAGGTCCTGCAGCAATAATAGAAGCATCTAAATACGTTGAATTTTATGATGAAGAATTAGGAGTTGAAACTGTACGAACTGCTCCTATCGCTACATTAGAAGCCATCGACTTTACTGGTAAATACGATAAAGATGCGGTTGATCTAATTGCCTCTGAAACAGAAAAAATTCTTGATGCAGGTAAAATTGCAGTTTCATTTGGTGCAGAACATACTGTAACGTATGGTTTTGTTCAAGCTTACGCTAAGAAATATGATAATCTTACTGTATTGCAAATAGATGCGCATTCAGACTTAAGAGAGTCGTATCATGATAACATTTACTCTCATGCTTCAGTTATGGCTAGAGTAAAAGATATGGGCATCAATCTTTGTCAAGCTGGTATTAGAGCTCAATGCATTGAGGAAGCTGAAGAAATTAAACGCAATCCAAAGATTCATACGTATTACGCACATCAAATCAGACAAAACCCGAATTGGGTTAAAGATATAGTAAACGACATGACAGAAAATGTTTATATTACTATAGATGCAGATGGTTTTGATCCAAGTATTATGCCTGCAGTTGGTACTGCTGAACCTAATGGTTTGTTTTGGAATGAGACTTTAGATTTACTTCGTGAAACTTGTAAAAACAAAAATGTTGTAGGTTTTGATATCGTTGAATGTGCTCCGATGGAAGGAACTATTTTATCAGAATATACACTTGCCAAATTAGCTTATCGTATTATAGGCTATATGGAAACCTTCAAAAAATAATCAATGATTACAGATAAAAAATACCAAGTATATTGGTTTAGCCTAGGAATTGCTTTAGCAGCATTCATACTATGGTATTTTAGAATCATTGCGCTTTATCTACTATTTGCAATGTTCTTAACCTTTGTTTTAAATCCATTAGTGAACTTTATTACAAAAGGAAAACTATTGAAAATAAAGGTTCCTCGACTTATTGCAACTGTCGTTTCATTTTTAATACTGTTCGGATTGATTGCTTTGTTCAGTTATACAATCTTTCCTATGATTGGAGATGAAATTGATCATTTAAGATCTGTAGATCCCACAAGGTTCACAGCAGTATTCGATAATCAAATTTTTTATTTAGAACACCTATTGATCGATAATCATTTGGTAGAGCAAACTCCAGGTTTCTTAAAACCTATGCTTATCTCTGAACTAAATGCTTGGATGAATCAAGAAAACGCAGGTATAATAATAACTGAAGTTTTGAATGGATTAACAAGTGGCTTAATAGGTTTGTTCTCTGTTTTATTTATCAGCTTCTTTTCTTTAAAGGATGAAAATCTTTTGAAAAAATCAATAGCTAACATAATTCCTGGTAAATATTATACCGACTATCTGAATGTATTCAATAGTATAGAAAACTTATTATCGAGATATTTTATTGGATTATTAATTCAAGCTAGTATCATTTCAATAATCGTTGCAATTGCATTAATGATTATCGGTGTACAGAATTTTATACTTATCGGAATTCTTGTAGGCATTATTAATGTTATTCCTTATTTAGGACAAGTTATCTCTATCATAGTAGCATTATTTTTAGCAGTAGCTTCTAATATTGACATCATAAATTCAGAACATTTATTATTCTTCTTAATTAAAATTACAAGTATAGTAGTAGCTACACAAACATTGGATAGCTTCATTTTTCAACCATTAATTTTTTCTAAAAGTGTTAAAGCACATCCTTTAGAAATTTTTTTAATGGTATTTGTGGGAGGTACAATTGCAGGACCTTTTGGAATGTTTTTAGCTATTCCCGTATACACCATTGCGAAGGTTACTTATATAGGGTTGCACAGGGTTTATATTAAAAAGAGAAATGAGTATCGGGTATCGGGTATCGAGAATCGAGAATCGAGACAATAGAAACTAATAATTCATAATTAAAAATTTATAATTCATAATACATAATTCAATAAAATGGCATTACAGTGTGGAATAGTTGGGTTACCAAACGTAGGGAAATCAACATTATTTAATTGTTTATCAAATGCAAAAGCTCAAGCTGCAAACTTTCCATTTTGCACAATCGAGCCGAATGTTGGTGTAATTACAGTACCTGATGAGAGATTAAATAAATTATCAGAATTAGTAAAACCTCAACGTATAGTACCAAATACAATAGAGATTGTTGATATTGCAGGTTTAGTAAAAGGTGCAAGTAAAGGCGAAGGATTAGGAAATCAATTCTTAGGAAACATCAGAACTACAAATGCTATAATACATGTATTAAGATGTTTTGATGATCCAAACGTTGTACATGTTGATGGTTCTGTAGATCCTATCAGAGATAAAGAAATTATCGACACTGAATTACAATTGAAAGATTTGGATTCAGTAGAAAAGAAAATCGCTAAGGTTGAAAAATCAGCTAAAACTGGAGATAAAGATGCTAAAAAAGCATTTGAGATTTTAAGTCAAGTTAAAGAAGCTCTTTTGGAAGGAAAATCTGCTCGTACTGTTAAAATTGAAGAAAAAGATTTAGAGCATATTAATGATTTACAGTTATTAACTCTTAAACCAGTTTTATACGTATGTAATGTTGATGAAAAATCAATATTAACAGGTAACGAATACGTTAATAAAGTGAAAGAAGCTGTTAAAGATGAAGATGCTCAGGTATTAATTATATCTGCAGCAATTGAAGCTGATATTGCACAATTAGAAAGTTATGAAGAACGTCAAATGTTCTTAGACGATTTAGGTTTAAAAGAATCTGGCGTTAGTAAACTTATTATTGCTGCATATGCTCTGTTAAATTTAGCTACCTATTTCACAGCAGGTGTTCAAGAAGTAAGAGCATGGACTATCACTAAAGGAATGACAGCTCCTCAGGCTGCTGGTGTTATTCATACGGATTTCGAAAAAGGTTTCATCAGAGCGGAGGTTATTAAGTATAATGATTTCATTGCACTTGGTTCGGAATCTGCTTGTAAAGATGCTGGTAAATTAGGAGTTGAAGGGAAACAATATATTGTTGAAGATGGTGATATCATGCACTTCAGATTTAATGTATAATAAATGAAAATTTTCAATAGGCGTTTTGTTGTTCAGGAACTAAACTATTTGTTTCAGTTCAGGGAAACAGAACGCTTATGGCATATACCCCTCCTGGCCTCTTTATGTACAGGAATACCATTACTCATTGGTTATCATTTCAATAATTTGAGCGCAGGTGTTCTCTCATGCTTATCCGGATTAGTTATTCTATATTTTCCTTTAAGATCGAATTTAAAAGATCGAATGCTAAGCCTTTTGGTTTGTTCTTTTGGATTCATGATATCTGTAGCAATTGGATTATTATTTAGCTTCAACCCAATAGTGTCAGCATTCGCAGTTGGGATATTAGCCATATCCACTCATTGGATTGTATTAAAGTTTAAAATAAATCCACCGGGAAGTTTCTTCTTTATTTTTGTTGCAGCAATTGCGAGTTGTATGCCTCATGATTTGAGCATTATACCTTACAAGGTTGGCTTGGTTGGATTAGGTACAATGTTCGCATGCTTAGTTGCTTTAGTTTATTCATTAATTACGATGAAAGACTATCAGAAATCGACTGTTAAACCTCAAAAAATTGACAGAACGAATTACACCTATTTTGTAGAGTCATTTATTTTTGGATGTTTTATTATTATTTCATTTTTAGTTGGATATGCATTTAACTTACATAATCCATACTGGATCCCTGTATCCTGTATTGCGGTAATGCAAGGCGCTAATATTCGACATATATGGCGTAGAAGTCTGCATAGAATTATTGGTACGCTCCTTGGCTTAATTTTATGTTGGATAATTCTTACGATTAGCAATTCTCCCATTACAATTTGTATCAGTATAATCTCCCTTCAATTTATAATTGAAATGCTGATTGTTAGAAATTATACTCTAGCAGTAATGTTTATTACCCCAATGACTATTTTACTCGCTGAAACCGCAAATCCATATGTTCAAACAACAGATCAATTAATTCAAGCAAGATTAATCGATATATCATTAGGTAGTATAATAGGTGCTATTGGCGGTTATGCCATTTACCATCAAAAATTAAACTATTTAGCAGTACAAAGAATTCGAAAAGTACGAATTAAACTAAAACGTGCTGTAAGTAACGAATTTAACATGAAATAATAATACTTGGTTTTCTGTGTTATATTAACGTAAATTTAATATATGAAAGACACAAAAGCCCTGTTAATTTCTACTGCTCTTGGATTTATTTTCTCGCTTTTATTCTATAATGAATCTTTAGGAATAAACTTAGCCTATTTCGAAATCATTTGTTTCATAGCACTTTTATTTACTAAAACACTTGACTTTAGTAACGATTTATTCAAGTATTCTATCATTGCTCAAGCAATTACATTATGCTCTATAATCTATAATTACAGTATTATATCCATCCTAGTACATGCTTTGTTCGTTATATTATCGATTGGAATTTTAGTGTATCCTTCTGTTAAAAATGTATTCTATGGCATGCTAATGAGTGTGTATTCAATGATATGCACACCTTTTAAATACCTATATAATCTATATTCTTCATTGAATTATAAAAACTTTAGTTCGAAATCAATCTGGAAATATAAACTTTATATTCTTCCGCTTATCGTGATTATAGTATTTATAAATATCTATAAAAACGCTAGCCCTCAATTTCTAGCTCTAATAAAACCTATTGAAGATTTTATTAGACGATTCATACCAAATGTATGGGAATACATAAATATCGATTACATATCAGTATTGATTATTGGAATTATTGGAAGTTCATTTTTATTTATGAAGACTGCTCAATCTGATTTGATTGATATTGAAGATAAATCCACAGAACATATTATTCGTACTAAGAATAAACAGAAAACAAACGCTGGAATATTATCTCTAAATAGAGAACTCAAAACTGGTGTGTTTTTATTGATAGTATTAAATCTGTTGATCTTAATAGTTAACGTATTCGATATCTATTGGGTATGGTTTAATTTCCAATGGAATGGTGAATACTTAAAACAATTTGTACACGAGGGAACGTACTTACTAATATTCTCAATTCTATTATCTGCAGCAATAGTTTTATATTATTTCAGAAAAAATCAGAACTTTTTACAGAAGTCCAATTTCCTGAAACTATTGTGTTATATATGGATTGCACAGAACATAGTATTAAGCATTTCTGTAGCTATTCGTAATTATTGGTATATAGATTATTTTAATTTAGCTTACAAAAGAATTGGAGTATTTGTATTTTTAATTCTCGTGATATATGGATTATACACCATTTTTCTAAAAGTAAAATACCGTCGTTCGAATTATTATTTAATTAGAAAAAACTCACTAGCATTATCTGTATTATTACTTGTAACTAGTTTATTTAATTGGGATATAATTATTACGAAATATAATTTCAAGCATGCTGATCATGCATTTATACATTTCGATTATTTAGTTGATATGTCGCCAAAAGCATTACCCTATATGAATTTCAGCCTAGAAGAGCTTAAGAGAATTGAAGCGAAACAGACGAAGTTGTTTAAAGACAGGGAACATTATATGAAAGCAGAAGATTTCTATCTTATTGTGCAAAACCATAAGAGAGTATTTATTGCCGAGTATGCAAAAGCTGGAAAATTATCTTGGAATTTTTCAGATCAAAAAACAATTAGAAAATTGCTAATCGCTATGTAAGCGTTAGCAATTCTCTAAAGTTGCAATATCAAATTTTTTCATTTTCAAAAAGGCTTGCATTACACGAGGGCCTTTTTCTTTATCATTCATTAGTGAACCTAATACTTCAGGTACAATTTGCCAAGAAACACCATATTTATCTTTACACCAACCACACATACTTTCTTGTCCACCATTTGAGGTCAAACTATTCCAATAATGATCAATTTCTTGCTGATCTTTACAGTTTACAACAAATGAAACGGATTCGTTGAACGTAAAATTAGGTCCGCCATTTAATGCCATAAATGTTTTACCGTTAACTTCAAACATCGTAACTATAGGATTAGAAGATAGTATTTTAGAGTTTTCAAAAATTCCACAATAATATTGAGCTGCTTCTTGAGCCTCATTATTAAACCATAAACAAGGATATATTTCTCTAGTCATACTAATTTTGTTCTACAAATTTTTTGAAATTATTGAGAATTGCTTGCCAACCAGCTTGCTGCATTTCAATAGGATTTTGTGACTCTGGATCAAAACTTTCGTAAACAATAGTTTCGTCACCATTCGATTCAAATTTTATTTCTACAGTTCTACCATCATCCATTGTATAATGAATTTTCAGCTAAGTCAACAACTCTAGTATATACTCCACCAAAATCGAAACTAAAAGAACCATCCTTAGCAGCCATTGTAGTAACAAATCTGCCATCTACACGTAAATCATTTTCAGCATGAGGCACTCCCCAATCGTCTGATGCATTACACCATTGTTTAATATCTTCAGGCTTATTCCACGATTCCCATACTTTGGAAATTGGTGCATTAATAGAGGTTTGAATGTTAATTTTTGACATACTTGATCTTTTGATTAATTGATAAAACATATAGTACTATTTACATAGTACATAGTACAAGGTACATAGTACAACAATAAAATCAAACACCTCAATTGTAACATTATCGACCGAAATAATAATAATATCTGAAATCCAATTTATAAATTCAGTTCAAATATTTATTTACACCCATGGATAAAAGAGAATTTATAAAAAAAATCGGATTACTTGGTGCAGCGAGTATGTTGACATTAAGTAAAGGAATCGCCAGAGCGATTGAAAAATCTAATTCCTGTACATTAATCCCAACTGAAACCGCAGGTCCGTTTCCATTAGATTTAACAGAGAACACCACTTTCCTTCGACAAGATATTAAGGAAAGTAAAACTGGTGTACCATTAAATGTAAAACTCAAAATTATTGGGAATGCTAATTGTTTACCAATGGCAAATGTTAGAGTAAATATTTGGCATTGCGATAAAGATGGTTTGTATTCAGGTTATAGTACAACAAATAATCAAGGTCAAGCTGGATTAACCTATTTACGAGGATATCAATTTACGGATAGTAATGGTGAAGTTGAATTTCAAACTATTTTTCCGGGATGGTATACTGGTAGAATTTGCCATATACATTTCCAAGTATATGTGAGCTCGAATTATGCTGCTGTATCTCAATTAACTTTTGATGTAAATGCTAAAAATGCAATATATTCAGCAAATTCTGCATTATATACAAAAGGTGTAGACCCGATGAGTTTAAGTTCCGATAATATTTTTGCGGATGGATATCAGTATCAAATAGCTTCGTTAACGGCAAATAGCACAACTGGTGGATATGACACATCTCTTGAAGTTACCATTCAAGGTACAGGAGCAATTTTACTTGGAAATATAGAAAAGGAAAATGCTAAGAATCTAAAATTAGAGCAAAATTTTCCAAACCCTTTTACCAACAAAACAACAATCCCCTACTATCTGAATCATGTATCAGATGTTAAAATTGATTTGTTTAATACAGAAGGTCAAAAAATACACGAAGCAATGTTTACTCAACAAACACAGGGTAATCATCAATATGTTATTAATTTCGAAAACTTAGGAATTCCAACAGCGAATTATATATATCAGTTAGAAGTTAAAAATGAAAATGGTCTTTACCGAGATTGTAAAATGATGACCAAAGGAAATTAATTATTAAAATTGAATTCTTTAATAGCAATCAATTCATCATATCGTAATCCAGTTCTACGATAGTAAACTAGAATACGATATGAGTTTTGAGTTTCAAAAAAATTACCTTCTGTATTAGTGTAATCGATATAATTTGAATTAGATGTTTTAAAACCGATGATATAATCGTACATCCCCTGTTTTAAATAAATGGTTTTTTCGTAATTATGAGTTCCGAAATTATATACCATCTTAGATTTTTCGTCTGCCGTCCAGTTATTGAACCTTCCCAAGATATAATAGTCGCCATAGGGATTTTGAGCCCCGTTATTGAACGCTAAATGCATATTGACATAATCTGCTTGATAATCGCTAATACCCATGTCTGAGCGCTTAATATAGAAATTACCATTGTTATCGAATTCTTGGGTATATCTCAAAGGACTTTTTCGATAATCAAGTTTAACATATAAATCCCAAGCGGTATCAGATTCAATCTTTACCAAGTTTTCACCTAAGAAACGAAAACTTCTAGCATCAAATCTTCTATATTCATTAATCCCTTCGAAATCATTTGCATCGACATGATCATATGTAAGTTTATTCAAATCGAAGAATGATGGCTTTCTGTTTAATTTAACAGAATTCCAATTGTTATTCTGCATTACAGCAACTTTTAGTTGATCAAAAGGATTATCAATTTTGAAATCGTTAGTATATATTGCGAAATCAATCTTTTGGTTCTTATACCTCTTATTGATTACGGTGCTTCTTGTTGATGTATAACTTACTTCAACCTTTGTTGAATAAATACAAAATCTACTCGAAAATATTGGGTGAGATTCATCATCTGATGGAAACACTTTTAAAATATAGTTTCCTGATAGTGTTAATTGAATATCGTTGTTCGGAAACTGAAGTTGATAATGGATATAATTCTGATTGGTATTTGAAGAAAAACGATAATTTGTAATAAAATTTTTATTGAATCCCCTACTATACTCAACTGGAGAAATTGGCGATAATTTCCATTCAGCATCACAATGTTCTATACTGTAACTATAGCTAGTATAATCGTCGTGAAAATCGTCGAACTTTAGTTGAAAAAAATCAGTAGAACCTAATTCTAAAATTGGAAAAGATTGTTCTTGCTTAGCATTATATAATAAAACAGTGTGTATTTTACTATCATATATAGTATCTGTTTGTACTTGTGCGTAAGCACTTATACTTAATAAACATGATATAATAAAGCTAAGCGTTCTTCTCATTAATTTTCCAATTCCATTACTCTTTCAGCTAATTCATCCCACTTATTCTGTTTCTCGATAATGTTATTTTTAATTTTATCGTATTGATTATTCAACTCTGTTAACTTTTTAGAATCGCTGTAATTTTCCTCCTGAGAAAGTAAATCTTCAATAACCACTTTACTAGTTTCTAAAGTTTGAATCTCTTTCTCTAATGCTTCTATTTCATTGTTCAACTTTTTTAGCTGATTCTTGCGATCGTCGGTTGGTGCAGATTCTTTTACTTTCTTTTCTTTTTTCACAGGAGTAGCTACATCTTTCTTCTCTTTTTCACGTTTAGCCATCCATTCCTCGTATTCCTTATAAGTACCAGGATATTCCTTTACTTTTTCATCTTCTATATACCAAATTTTATTAGCTACTTCATCTAATAAATACCTATCGTGAGATACAACGATAAATGTACCTTCAAATTGTTGTAGGGCTTGACTTAAGATATTAACGGATTGAATATCCAAGTGGTTGGTAGGCTCATCCAGAATTAAGAAGTTAGCATCTGATGTAATCACTTTAGCTAAAGCCACACGAGATTTCTCACCTCCTGATAAAATTTTAATTTTCTTAAATACAGAATCACCACTAAACAAGAAACAACCTAATAAAGATCTAATTTCAGTTTCAGTATATTCTGGTGCGAAATTCTTCAATTCTGATAGAATATCGTTCTCTAAGTGCAATGATTCTAATTGATGTTGAGCAAAGAAAGCCTCAGTCACATTATGCCCTACTGTTTTCTTTCCATTGTAAGATTCTGTTTCAGCGATAATCCTTAACAAAGTAGATTTACCCTTACCATTTGCACCAATTAATGCAATCTTATCTCCTTTTTCGATTAATGCATGAGCATCTTTTAAAATCGGAGTATTCGGATACGCTTTAGTAATATCTTCAAGGGTTACTACATGTCGACCAGATTGCTTAGAGAATTTGAATCTAAAATTCACTGCTGCATTTTCATCTTCAACATTATCTACACGTTCAAGTTTATCTAAAGCTTTAATTCTCGATTGAGCCATTTTAGCTTTAGAAGCTTTTGCACGGAAACGATCAATTAATCGTTCTTGTTCTTTAATATATTGTTGTTGATTTTGATATTGTCCTTTTTGAATTTCAGCACGAAGAGCTTTTTCTTCTAGATAAAAAGAATAATTCCCTGCATAAATAGTTAAATCTTGATTAGCTGATTCTACAATTTTAGTAACCGTACGATCTAAGAAAAATCTATCGTGAGATACAATTACATAAGCACCTTCGAAAGCATTTAGATATTCCTCTAACCATTTAATAGATGGTAAATCCAAGTGATTGGTTGGCTCATCCAGTAATAACAAATCTGGTTGTTGTAGTAATATTTTTGCAAGCATTACACGCATTCTCCATCCTCCTGAGAAAGTAGATAATGGACGTTGAGTTTGTTCTGCTGTAAATCCTAATCCAGCTAAAATTTGTTCGGCTTTATATTGAATATTATATCCATCCAAAGCCTCAAACTCTTCTTGGAGTGTACTTAGTTTTGTGATGATTTGATCAGAATAATCGTGTTCTAATTGCTTAATAATTTCTTCAATCTGATCATGTAATTCATTCTGACGCTCGAAAGCTTCCATCGCAACGTGTAAGATGGAATGATCAGATTGATATGATAAAAGATCTTGGTTTAGATATCCAATTTTTAAAGTTTTAGTTTTAGATATTGTACCTGATGTAGGTTTGTATTCACCTACTAAAATTCTTAAGAGTGTAGTTTTACCTGTACCATTTGCACCAATTAAACCAATTTTTTCACCTGGTTTAATATGCCAATTTACTTCTTCGTATAATGCCCTCGCTCCAAATTCGAACGTTACGTCGTTTAATGCAATCACCTATTTATAGTATTTAGATATTAGATTTAGATATTAGATTGGGGATATGAGACATTGGACATCAGATTTTTCTTTTCTAATATCTAACATCTCAATTCTCAAGACTAAGTTTGAATTATGCCTACGTTATATTGTTTTTCTATTGGAGCATGGTTAGCCGCTTCAATACCCATTGATATAACTTTTCTTGTTTCTATTGGATCGATAATTCCATCAACCCATAAGCGCGATGCTGCGTAATATGGTGTAGTTTGACTATCGTATCGATCTGTAATTTCTTTTAATATTTCAGCTTTGCGTTCTGGGGTAATCTCCTCACCTTTTGCACGCATAGTAGCTTCTTGTATTTGAAATAATGTTTTTGCAGCTGAACTTCCACCCATAACAGCAATTTTTGCAGTTGGCCAAGCATAAATCAAACGAGGATCGTATGCTTTACCACACATCGCATAGTTTCCAGCTCCATAAGAATTGCCAACAACAATTGTGAATTTAGGAACTACAGAATTAGCCATAGCGTTAACCATTTTAGCTCCATCTTTAATAATTCCTCCATGTTCAGAACGAGACCCTACCATAAATCCGGTAACATCTTGTAAAAATACTAATGGAATTTTCTTTTGGTTGCAGTTCATAATGAAACGTGCTGCTTTATCAGCCGAATCAGAATAAATAACACCACCAAATTGCATTTCACCTTTTTTGCTTTTCACAACTTTTCGTTGGTTAGCGACTATTCCTACAGCCCATCCTTCTATTCTAGCTAAACCGCACAAAATAGATTGACCATATTTCTCTTTATATTCTTCAAATGCAGAATCATCAACTAAACGCTCGATAATTTCATGCATATCATATGGCTTCTCTCTATTATCCGGAAGAATACCGTAAATTTCCTTAGGGTCTTTTTTAGGTTCAGCTGATTTAATTCTATCGAATCCTGCTTTGTTATAATCACCTACTTTGCTAATAATATTTTTGATGGAATCTAAACAAGCAGCATCATTCGGATGCTTGTAATCTGTAACACCAGAAATTTCACAATGAGTAGTTGCACCACCTAAAGTTTCATTATCAATGTCTTCACCAATAGCTGATTTTACAAGGTATGAACCCGCTAAAAATACAGAACCAGTTCCTTCTACAATCATCGCTTCATCACTCATAATTGGTAAGTAAGCTCCACCTGCTACACAACTTCCCATGATTGCTGAAATTTGAAGAATTCCCATCGACGACATAATTGCGTTGTTTCTGAAAATTCTTCCAAAATGTTCTTTATCTGGAAATATCTCATCTTGCATTGGTAAATAAACACCAGCACTATCTACTAAATAGATAATTGGCAATTTATTTTCCATGCAAATTTCTTGTGCACGTAAATTCTTTTTAGCTGTCATCGGAAACCAAGCCCCAGCTTTAACAGTTGCATCATTTGCCACAATCATACACTGACGACCTTGAACGTAGCCGATACCAGCTATAACACCTGCTGAGGGGCAACCACCTTCTTCCTTGTACATACCATCGGCAGCAAATGCTCCGATTTCTAAAAATGGACGATCACTATCAATTAAATAATTTATACGTTCGCGAGCAAGCATTTTGCCTTTATCCTTTTGCTTCTGAGCATTTTTAGCTCCTCCACCTTCAGCAATTTTCTTCCACTTGGTTTTCATTTCGAATACCAATTGCTTGTTCACATCTTCGTTTTTATTGAATTCTATATCCATTTTTAAAATTATGAATTATAAATTTTGAATTATTTTACCCACTACCCATTACTCATTACCCACTACTCAGGAAAGGTTTCGATCTGTAAACCACTTCGTATCTACTTCCATTTTAAGTTGACTAAGAGCTTCCATCATTTCGATATAATTATCTTTTACTAAAATTAACTCTCTGTTAGATGGACGTAAGAAACCTTTCTCTACCATAACATCTAATTGTTTTAAAAGCAAATCGAAAAATCCATCAAAATTTAACAGACCAATTGGCTTAGAGTGTAAACCTAATTGAAGCCATGTTAACATTTCGAATAATTCATCAAAAGTTCCGAAACCACCTGGAATTGCAAGGATTAAATCAGCTTTATCGCACATTAATGCCTTGCGTTCATGCATGCTTTTAACCACATGAAATTCCGTTACATCCACATGACCTACTTCTCTAACCATTAAAAACTCAGGAATAATTCCGATTACTTCTCCTCCATTTTGCATAACAGAATTGGCAATAATTCCCATCAACCCTACATTTCCTCCACCGTAAATTAATCTGAAATTATTTTCAGCTAAATACTTTCCTAAATTATTTGCCATCTCAGTGATAGCAGGATCATTACCCTTGCTTGATCCACAAAATAAGAGAAGATTCTTCATTAAATTCTAATTTCTAAATTCTAAATTCTAAATAAAATGAACTAGCGACTAGCTACTAGCTACTTAAAACTAAATAAAATAAACTAGCTACTAGCTACTCAAAACTACACTAATATCTAAAATCTAATATCTATCTACTATAGTTAGGTGCTTCGTTTGTAATAATAATATCGTGTGGATGACTTTCTTTCATACCAGCTGCAGTTATTCTTACAAATCTTGCGTTTTGCATTTGCTCGATTGTAGCAGCACCACAATAACCCATACCTGCTTTTAATCCTCCGATATATTGATAAATTACTTCAGCTAAAGTTCCTTTGTAAGGCACTCTTCCAACAATTCCTTCTGGAACTAGTTTTTTAATATCGTCTTCAACATCTTGGAAATATCTATCTTTTGAACCACTTTCCATAGCTTCAATAGATCCCATTCCTCTATAAGATTTGAATTTTCTTCCTTCGTAAATAATAGTTTCACCTGGTGATTCTTCTACTCCTGCGAATAATGAACCTGCCATAATACATGATGCTCCAGCTGCAATAGCTTTTGCAATATCACCAGTATGTTTAATACCACCATCCGCAATAACTGGGATGCCAGTACCTTTTAATGCTTTAGCACATTCGTAAACTGCATATAATTGTGGAACACCAACACCTGCAATAATTCGTGTTGTACAAATAGAACCCGGACCGATACCAACTTTAACTGCATCAGCACCAGCTTTTGCTAGAGCTTTAGCTGCATCTGCTGTTGCAATATTTCCCGCAATTACTTGTAAAGCTGGATATGCTTTCTTTACGGTTTTCAACATTGTAATTACACCTTTAGAATGACCATGAGCTGTATCAATAGCGATAACATCTACACCTGCATTTACTAAAGCCTTAACTCTTTCCATCGTATCTGCAGTAACTCCTACAGCAGCACCAACTCTTAATCTACCATGCTCGTCTTTACAAGCATTAGGGAAATTTTTGAATTTTTGGATGTCTTTATAAGTTATTAAACCTGTCAACTTACCTTTTGAATCCACAACTGGAAGTTTCTCGATTTTATGTTTTTGAAGAATCTGTTCTGCTTTTTTAAGATCTGTACCTTTTGGTGCTGTCACCAAATTTGTGGAAGTCATTACAGCAGTAACTTTTAATTTTATGTCTTTTTGGAAACGGATATCACGATTCGTTAATATCCCTAATAATTTATTGTCTTTTGCAATGATTGGAATACCACCAATTTTATATTCTTTCATTAATTTAAGAGCGTCTGCTAAAGTTGCATCTGCACCTAAAGTAACTGGGTCCTGAATCATACCACTTTCAGAACGTTTTACCTTTCTTACCTCATCTGCTTGGCGATCTATGCTCATATTCTTATGAAGCATCCCAATACCTCCATTTTGAGCTATAGCAATTGCTAATGCCGATTCAGTAACGGTATCCATTGCAGCTGATACAATTGGAACGTTAAGCTTAATTTTCTTAGTAATATAAGACTGTGTGCTAACTTCTCGTGGTAATACTTCAGAATAACTTGGAAGTAGTAATACGTCGTCGTAGGTTAAACCTTCGGAAACAAACTTGTTGGGATCTAATTTCATGATGCAAATAATTACGGTTTATTATTTGCCGCACAAAAATAGAAAAATATTTCAGATTTATCGAATAATTAATCTAATAAGGCAACTGAACCTACCTTTTTCAAGTTTTTATTCGTAGAATCTAATGTATTTATCAAGTATATATAAGAACCTGGAGGGCAAACTAATCCATTATCTTTATCTTTTCCATCCCATCCTTGAAACTCATCATTTGTTTCAAATACTAATTTACCCCATCTGTTGTAAATCTTCATGTTGTATTTGTTATTACTTGATGTTAATAATTGTGGACGGAAAATAGGATTTAAACCATTCGGTGTAAACGCATCTGGAACAACGATTTTAGTTTCGGTGTATATATAAGCTTTGTTAGATTTACTTAATGGTGTTGTAGGAACAATTGGATTTCCAACCTGTTCATGTGCTTGAATATAATACGATACTGAATTATCTGCTCCAATTAAATTTGGGTCTGTATCAATATATTCTATCTGAGGCGGTACTAATGTAGCTATCAATTCCGAGCTTTGTGTTAAGGTTGCTGGATCTAGCTTAATTCTATATAATTCATAATACCCTACTCCTTGCATCCAACCTTGGTATGGATTCCAAGTTAATTTATTTGTAGTAGGGTCAATGTATTCTGCCTTTAATCTAATTACTCTAGTTACTGCTGTAGTGTCTAGTGTATCCGGACAAGAACAAGATGTAATAATTCTGAAATAATAATTCTGGCGATCTGGGACTAGATTCGTAATAACAGTGTCTCTAAATCTTTTGTAAGGTACAGAGTCGAATCTTGCAATGTCTTTGAAGGTAATACTATCATTACTCATCTGAATGCTATATGTAAGCTTCATTTCAGTAGTATCGGTAGTCCAAGCTAATGCAATTTTTCTATTGTCTGGATTTACTGTAGCATTTGTGAAATATACATATGCAGGATAACTTCCAAATGCTCCACTTAAAATCTTAACATTTGATGATGATGATTTAGATAAATCTTGACTTACAGCTCTAACTTTAAATTGATAATTTACACCTGTAGTTAAGTTGTTTCTAACAAATCCTGTATTATTTCCTGAATAAATTAAAGAATATGGACCTGAATTTTGACTCTCCCATACTTCATATCTTCTTACTCCACTTAACCATCCGTTGTTAGAATTAGCGTATTTATTCCAAGTTAATCGAGCAGAAGCATTACAAACATCTACATCATTTTTCAACAATATAGTTTGATGAATTCTGGCTGCTGCTGAATCTAAATCTGATTTATTTGGTGGATTAACATCTAAATCAACTGCCTGAATATAAAATCTCATAACAGCTGTACTTGTTTGATCAATAGTCCCTGTATTATCTTGATATACGAAACTATTAGTTAATCGACCATTAGCATTTGCTAAAACTGGATCATAGAAATCTGGCTCTCCTAAATTATTGTTATATACTCTGTATATATAATATCCATCCACACGATTATCTGTAGATGCTTTCCAAGAAATTGTAACTCTTTGGTTATCGAGTACAGAAACTGAATCTATTTCTACTACAGGAATAGACTGCGCAAAGCTGTTTGAACAGATTGCAAATCCTAATATGAACAGTAATTTAGAAAATTTCATTCCTCAAATATATTATTTTTTTCCTATTACAACCTCTGTAAGAGTGTTTCTCTGAAAATATTCTTTAGCTAGTTGCAATAATCGTTCCGAATTTACCTTGTCAATTAGGTCGAAATATTGTGTATAATAATCGTAATCTAGGTTATAAAGTATAATGCTTTTGAACTTATCAGCATGACTAAATACATTCTCAATGGAGCCTATAAATGCACCTTTCAGGTAATTTTTTACCAACTGAAGCTCTTCTTCTGGTACCAATTCCGTCATTAAACGATCCATTTCCGAATAAATTTCGTTTAAAGCCGACTGTGTTACATCTACCCCAACCTCTGTTGCAATGTAAAAGAATGAGGTATCTAAAACGGGATATAATCCGGCACCGATGCCATAAGTATATCCTTTATCTTCTCGAATATTAGTCATTAATCTTGAACCAAAATACCCTCCTAAAATGGTAGTTAGTATCGAAAGTTCTATATAATCTTTGTGTGTTTTGTGAACAATCTGTTTACCAATTCTGATAGCAGATTGTAATGAATCTGCTCTTTCATCATAAAAATTTACAGGTTCGGGTTTGCTTACTTCTAAATATTCAACTTTAGATTTTTCTTTAAACTGAAAGGTGTAAAATGCTTTTTCTAAGTGATTTAAGATTTCTGAATCTATATTCCCTGATAAAACTACATATGCATTTTCAATTTTATAATGCTCATTATAATAAGCTAATATTTCATCTCTATTGACCTTATCGAAATCATCAGTTTCGACTTTTTTGCCGTAGGGGTGATTGCCAAATAATGCTTTATGAAATTCTCTTCTTGCTATAAAATCATTTTTAGTACAATTAATTTCAAAACGTTGTTTGGTGTTTTTGAGATATGTTTCAATCTCATGTTCTGGAAATATAGGATCTTGTATTATTTCTGAAAATATAGCTACAGTTTCTTTAAAATATTTTTTGAGAGTATATAAACTGACGCTCGATCTGTCGAGTTGATTTTCGTGTTGATAATATGCTCCATAAAAATCTATCTTCTCCATAATCTCTGCGGAAGTCATTTTACTTGTTCCTGCATTCAATAAATGGTTAGTAGCATTTGCAATGAGAACATTTCTTTCGGCACGTGTTCCAGCAATAAATACTAGTTCTAATCGAACAACTTCTTCTTCTGAACCATCAACTACATATACTTGCATTCCGTTAGAAAGAAGTACACTTTTAGCATGAATCAGATTTACTTTATCTAATGGAAAAGCTTCTGGAGCCTTTGTTCTATCTATGTTTGCAATCATTAGCTCTTATTGCTTTTGTAAAATAATGTTGAACAATTTGTTGGAGTAAAAACTTCTGAAGCATAATTTGAAATATCTTCAGGACTTACAGATCTGTATCTTTCCATCTCTGTGTTGATCATATCTGCATCTCCCAATAGTTCGAAATATGCCATATTCATTGCTTTATTTAATAAGTTCATTTCTCCAAATACTGTAGAAGATTCTAGCTTATTAAATATTTTCTGAAGCTCTCTTTGCTCAATCTTATTTGCTTTTATTTCATTCACAACCGACCATAATGCTTCATCAGCTTCTTCTAAACTTATACCTTTAGATGGTTTACCCTCTAAAATGAATAATCCTGGATCAATATCTCCTGTGATATATGCATTAACTTCGGAGAATATTTTTTTCGTTTTTACTAATTCTTGATACAAACGAGATGATTCTCCTCTAGATAAAATATCTGAAATGATATCTGCGATATAGTATTCTTTAGATGATCTATTATGAATATGAAATGCCTTATAAATCGAATCGTTTGGAACATTTGCTGAAGTAGTTAATGATCTTTTTTCGGTTTGAATAGGTTCTTGAGGAATATCTCTTTGGTATTTATTACCACTAGGTATATTACCAAACCATTTTTCAGACAAAGCTTTAACCTGATCTAAGTTCACATCACCAGCTACAACCATAATCGCGTTAGAAGGTGTGTAATGTTTGTAAAAGAAAGCTTTCACATCATCCATTTTAGCATTTTCGATATGTGAAACTTCTTTCCCTATAGTTGCCCATTGATAAGAATGTGTGGTGTAAGCTAAAGGTCTTAATTTCAACCAAACATCACCATAAGGTTGATTCAAATACCTTTGTTTAAACTCTTCAATTACTACACTACGTTGCGTTTCCAAACTTTTTTCAGAAAAAGCTAAACTCAACATGCGATCCGATTCCAACCAAAATGCTGTCTCGATATTTACAGATGGTAATTGAATATAATAATTCGTGATATCGTTATTTGTGAATGCATTATTTTCGCCTCCTACACGTTGTAGAGGCTCATCATATGAAGGAATATTAATTGACCCGCCAAACATTAAATGCTCGAATAAATGAGCAAAACCAGTTTGATTGGGATTTTCATCCTTCGCTCCTACATCATATAAAATATTTAAAACAGCCATAGGCACAGTATGGTCTTCATGAACCAATACCTTCAGCCCATTGTCTAATTGAAATCGATGAAAATGAATCATTCTTAAAGTAGTAAATTATTGATCTCGTAGTCTAACTGTAAAAAGATATTATCAGTTTGTCCAATAGTAACAAATTGAACTACTCCTTGTTTATCCACAACTACGTGAGTTGGGTATTTTGTGATTTTATGATCGATAATCATCTGATCCACATCAGTACAAATAGTATAATTGAAAGGCATTTTCTTTAAAAACTCCTGAACATCTTCCAATGGATCGTAAGTAGGTGCTAAAAATACAACATTTTTACCCTTATATTTTTTAACTAATTTATTCAATTCAGGAATTTCAGCTTTGCATGGCGCAGCATCTTTAAACCAATAGTTTATCACAACTACCTTACCTTTTAAATCAGCTTTTGTATATGTTTTCCCATTTACATCAACTACTGAATAATCAATAATTTCTTTGCCAGTAGTAAAGCCTGCAAGGGAAATCGGACCTTTACGATCGCTTCGTAAAGCCGACATTCTACGCTCATCAGAAGTACTTAATCTTAATTTGAATTCTTTTGGCTCTACGTCTTCTTCAGAAATTTGCTCTAACGTATAGTTATTGCTTTGAACTAAATCATACCATTCAGAAACTGCTAATACTTTTCCAGTGCTATCTTTTACGATAGTATTTTTATCTTGTTTGTAATCTTTAAGTGTTTTGGCTGTTTGAGCAAAGGATAATGAAGAAAATATCCCAAATAGGAATAAAAAGTAAATCTTTTTCATGCTTATAGTGTTTAATTAGCGTAAAACTATCGAATTTATTCATAATATACCACAAGCTAATTATCTTTGTCAGATGAATGTTAAAGACCTATTGATTAAAGCTTCTCATTTCGAGTTTCTTAGCATCGAAGAAGGAGTTTATTTATATAAAAATGCTTCTACGCCCGATTTAATGTACACGGCGAATGAGTTACGTAAAAAGCAAAAGAAAGATCAGAATACTGTTACTTGGATAATCGACAGGAACTTAAACACTACAAATGTTTGTATTGCAAACTGTAAGTTTTGTAATTTCTTCAGACGTCCTGGTCATGATGAATCCTATATCACTAGTATCGAAGAATATAAAGTGAAAATTGAGGAAACCATTAAATATGGTGGAGAGCAATTATTACTTCAAGGCGGACATCACCCAGATTTAGGATTAGCTTATTATGTTGATCTATTTAAATCTTTGAAGAACTTATACCCAAACATCAAACTTCATTCATTAGGCCCCCCAGAAATAGCTCATATTGCTAAATTAGAAGGCATTTCGCATACGGAAGTATTGAAAGCTTTAATTGAGGCTGGATTAGATTCTTTACCTGGTGCAGGTGCGGAAATTTTAAATGATAGAGTTAGAAGGTTGATATCTAAGGGTAAATGCTCAGGGAAAGAATGGCTTGATGTAATGCGAGCTGCACATCAATTAAATTTAACTACTTCAGCAACGATGATGTTCGGACATGTGGAAACTATTGAAGAACGATTTGAGCATTTAGCATGGATGAGAGAAGTTCAATCGGAGAAACCGGCAAATGCAAAAGGTTTCATAGCCTTTATACCATGGCCATTTCAGGATGATGGAACCTTATTAAAAAGAATTCGTGGAATTGAGAATAAAGTGACTGGAGATGAATATATTCGTATGATAGCATTAAGCAGAATGATGTTACCGAATATTGAAAATATTCAAGCATCATGGCTTACCGTAGGTAAGGAAATTGCTCAAATATGTTTACATTCGGGGGCAAACGATTTCGGTTCGATTATGATAGAGGAAAATGTAGTTTCAGCTGCAGGTGCTCCACATCGATTCACAGCCCAAGGAATTCAAGACGCGATTAAACAAGCAGGCTTCGAACCTAGGTTAAGAAATCAACAATACGAATACAGAGAATTACCTGTAAACATGGAACAACAGGTAATTAATTACTAAAATTGTAAGATAAAGATTTAATAAATTGGAACAGATTCAGAAACACATTGAAGCTTTAATTTTTGCCTCAGAGCAAAGTATTACTTTGGCCGATATTCAAACTTTGGTTAACAATTCTTTAACATTAGAATTAACACCTGAGGATTATATTTCACATATTGAAGAAATTAAAGTGAAATATAGTTCAGAAGATTACGTTTTTGAATTAGTTGAAATAAGTAATGGCTATCAGTTTTTAAGTAAAAAAGATTACCATGAATTATTGAATCAATTAATTATTCATAAAGAAAAGAAAAAGCTATCGACTGCAGCAATGGAGACCTTAGCAATTATTGCTTATAAGCAACCCATTACTAAATCTGAGATTGAATTGATTAGAGGCGTGAATTGCGATTATAGTGTTCAGAAATTATTAGAAAAAGATTTAATTGCAATAAGTGGTAGAAGTACTGGTCCGGGTAAACCAATTTTATATGAAACAAGTCAAAGTTTCATGGATCACTTCGGATTAAAAACGCAGAAAGATTTACCACAGTTAAAAGATATTCAATCATTGGAGAACAGTATTAACCCTGAAGATTCTAATGTTGGGGAAATTGAAAGTATCAGTTCTATGGAAGCAATGGAAATAGAGCGTCGAGAGGATGATTCTGAACCGAGAGAAATAGAAAATGATGACGTAGAAAATATTTCTACAGAAGCAAGTGAAACGGAAGAAACAGAAGAATAATTTTTTTTATTTTTTTTGTATTCATTAAAATCATTGTATTAAATTTGAGAACTGAAGCAATCGTAAAATTGCCTCTCAGAAATTAATCATAATAGCAATATCAAATTCAATGAAAAGCCCTAAAAAAGCAAGCACTTCAAAAACTACTAAGAGTAGCAAAACAGGAACTGACAAAGCAAAAGCTAAAGGTCCTGCAGGTAAAGATCCTATCGCTCCAAAGTCGAGAATTATCGATGATGAAGATGATGATTTAGATATGGACTTAGGCGTTGATGAATTTGACGCAGATTTCGATGACGATTTTGATGATGATGATTTTTAGTCATCACAACCACATAACAAAAAAGTCCTGATGAAATTCAGGACTTTTTTTATACCCAACACCCACCATACTTCAATCAATTTTTTTCTCATTACTCAAACCCACTACCCACTACTCAATATTAGAGTCGTTAATAATGTACAATGGTCTGTTTCTAACATTGCTACTTAATCTCGAAATATATTCACCAATAATACCAATAGATATTAATTGTATTCCTCCAAGGAATAATACTGATATGATGATTGAAGTCCAACCTTCAACATAATGCCCAGAAACGAAACGAGCATACAAAGCATATAAAGCTACAATGAATGCAATTCCTGATACTACGAATCCGCAAATACTTGCAAACTTCAATGGGAAGTTCGAGAAAGAAGTAATTCCATCAAGTGCAAATCGAATCATCTTTTTATAAGTATATCCAGTTTCACCAGCATTTCTTTCGTCGCGTTCGTATTCAACATAAGTTTGATTAAAACCTATCCAAGAAATTTGTCCGCGAAGAAACTTTTGTTGCTCTGGCATTTGCTTCAACACATCCACAATCTTGCGATCCATAATTCTGAAATCACCAGTATCAACAGGAATATTTACAGAAGTGATTGCTTTAAGAATTCTATAAAACATACGAGCTGTAAATTTCTTCATCCAGCTCTCTCCTTTTCTAGCTTTACGTTTAGCATAAACAACTTCAAAACCTTCGTCCATTTTATGGAACATTTCGATAATCAATTCCGGCGGATCTTGTAAATCGGCATCTATAATTACTATACGATCACCTTTAGCCTTATCTAATCCCGCGGTTACTGCAATCTGATGTCCGAAATTTCTACTGAAATTAATATACTTTACAGAAGGATCAATCTTCGCTAAATTTCTAATGATATTGATCGAATCATCTTTACTTCCATCATTAATAAAAACGTATTCACAATCGATATTTAATTGAGCAACTACGCCTTTTAAACGATTAATTAAACGATCAATGTTTCCTTGTTCGTTGTAAATGGGGATGATGATGGAGATCATAAAAATTATTTGTTTTTATATAATATTACTCGTGGAGTAATTTTATAGTGAAATATTAATTGACTACTTACATAAGATTCATTACAATCATAATAGTTATTCCAAGAAAATACTGGAAAATTCTCGTTTAACAAAACACACGAATCAGTACTATGACTTAATTGGACTAGATTTTTTTTCTCAAGTATATTACTATCATAGTCATAAGGAAAAACATCTGACTTCCAAAATACAAAAGAAAATATGAACCAAATTATTAAAAACAAATACTTTTTATTTTTAATTAAATATAAAGAGGTGGTTGTAATAAAAAATAAAAGTATTACTAGAATCGGAAGTAGTGTGTCTCTCCTAATAATATATGGTCTATAATCTCTACAACCTCCAAGTGGTAAAAGTGCTAAATACATTATACTAATTAAAAAAAACACTAAAAGTATTGAATATATACGGGTTGGTATATTATACTTTTTCAACCAAAATAAATTTAATATTATTAATACGTATAAAAACAATACTCCATATTTAATCATGAATAAAATCTGATACAAACCAGAAAACAAAGCATTATATCTTTCTATGACATTTAATTTGCAACCATCATTTTCAACATTAAAAGTTCCTAAATAAATAGAATAAAGACTAAATATAAAACCAATGATATAAAATATCTGTACGTTTGAGATTTTGAATTTATTAATAGCTTTAATTTTGAAAAATGATATTGTGAAAAAGGTAAAATTAATTAGCAAAATTAATGGAGCGACTAATGGGCCTGACAGAACAATCAAAAAAGTTAATGGTATATATATAATTATAGTCATCACTGAAATCTGCTCATTTTTCAAATACACTTTTTTATATATTGGTAAATAATAAAGCATCAACCAAATTAAAGGCAGAGTATAAAACATCGAATACGTAATTGCTTTATCATTAAAACCAAGATAGTATTCATATAATCCCCCATTTATTAAGAATGGTGTCGATATGGCAATTCCAAGAATTAGATTTCTTAAGTTAAACCCAACTAAAATTGATGAGTAATAAGCGATTAAAAATAAAAAAGCTATATGAATAATTGTCTTCGCTATTGTAACTGAAAGATATAAACTTTCAATTGGTGAAAAAAAATTTTGTAAAAACAAAGGTGCATTATAGAAATAAGTTCGCATAATGAAATGAGCTGTAAACCTATTTGTGGCTTGGTATCTTTCGCCATCAATTATTGCTAACTTTCCAAAAGGGTCTTTAAGAACTTTTCCATACCACTCACTTGGTAATACTATTTGAGCAAAATCTCCATCAATCTTTATTGCTTGATATTGCTTAATAGAATAGCATAAATCAAGAATAAAAATAGTAATGGCTAAAATAAAAAAGATGTTATTTTTTTTAATTAAAGCATTTAACGTATTCATAATTAAATTTTAATAAGTTAAAAATACATCTCTTTAACATCACCTTCAATCACAAGCTTACCTTCCGTAGCTTTTTGTATCTCTTCAACAGAAACACCAGGGGCTCTTTCTAAAAGTTTGAATCCACCAGAAGGTAATACTTCTAATACAGCTAATTCTGTAACTATTTTCTTTACACACTTCACTCCTGTTAATGGTAATGAACAAGCTTTTAAAAGTTTCGATTCTCCAGCTTTATTTACGTGTTGCATGGCAACGATAATATTTTGTGCTGATGCTACTAAGTCCATTGCTCCTCCCATTCCTTTTACCATTTTACCTGGAATTTTCCAATTGGCGATATCTCCATTTTCAGAAACTTCCATTGCTCCTAAAATTGTCAAATCAACTTTTTGAGCGCGTATCATTCCGAAACTCATCGCCGAGTCGAATATTGAAGATCCAGGAAGTGTAGTAATTGTTTGCTTTCCAGCATTAATTAAGTCAGCATCTTCTTTCCCTGCTTCAGGAAATGGACCCATACCTAACAAACCATTTTCAGATTGCAATACAACACTAATTCCTTCTGGAATATAGTTTGCCACTAAAGTTGGAATACCTATGCCTAAATTAACATACATTCCATCTTTTACTTCTTGTGCGATACGTTTCGCTATGCCGTTTTTGTCTAACATCTAATTAATATGTTGATTTGTTGATTTGTTAATTTGTTAATGCTCTTAAATCCTAGGGTAAATACGCTTATCATATTATAGGGATATCTTGAGCACTTTATTTTATATATATTATCTCATTGGCACATTATCAAATTGTCTCATTAGCTCATTGGCTAATTCCTCACAGTTCTTTGTTCAATTCTTTTCTCGTAATCCTTTCCTTCGAAAATGCGATGAACGTAAATTCCTGGAGTATGAATATGATCTGGATCTAATTCTCCTGCTGGTACTAAATGTTCAACTTCAGCAATGGTAATTTTACCTGCCATTGCCATAATTGGGTTGAAATTCCTAGCAGTTGATCTAAATACCAAATTTCCCATAGTATCGCCTTTCCAAGCTTTTACAATGGCAAACTCTGCATCAAATGCATATTCCATTAAAAAATCTTTCCCATCGAAATTACGTACTTCCTTGCCTTCTGCAACCTCAGTTCCTACTCCTGCAGGCGTATATATAACAGGCATACCATATCCAGCTGCCATACATCTAGTTGCTAAAGTACCTTGTGGTATAAGTTCAACTTCTAGCTCTCCACTTAATAATTGTCGTTCGAACTCTGCGTTCTCACCAACATAAGAAGAAATCATCTTCTTTACTTGTCGTTTTTGTAACATCAAACCAATACCAAAATCATCAACTCCTGCATTGTTCGAAATACATGTTAAATTTTTAACTCCTTTTGCTACTAATGCGTTAATACAATTCTCTGGAATTCCGCATAAACCAAATCCCCCTAACATAAGGGTCATTCCATCTTGAATTTCTTTTATAGCTTCCTCTGCGTTTTTAACAACTTTATTAATCATAGTTCTTAGTATTGAGATAATAGTATTGAGAAACTCAATACTTGTTACAATAATAATAAAAAATATTGCCTACTGGAACTCGTGGTTGATTATTTGATTATGTGTTCGTGGGAGTGAGGACACTCCGACGAACTATATTTAGGCATTTTTTTATATATTAGTACAATGAAAAACACTATTATCCTATTTCTATTTGCTTTTTGCTCAACTTCATACGCTCAAGAGGGCCCCATTAATACTGTAAAAGAAAATGGTAAGCACTTTAAAGCCATTGAGTTTATTGTTAAAAAGAACACTTTTTACACTCAAATTATACCGAATTTTACAGGTTCTAGCCTTACTATAGAAACAGATATCACAAAGTCGTTTGATGGCTCTTACATTTTATTAGGTGGAACAGAAAAATTCAATTTAAGTAAAGACCATGAACAAACTAGTAATATTCAAGAATCTACAGAACGTGCAAGTAACCAATCAACTGGTTTATTAATTGCTAAAAATGAATTTCCTTTTTTTAGTTTTTATAGTGGAAATATAGATGGGAAAGTCAGGATTAATATTCTTTATGCTTCAAAACTTAAATCCGAATATTTAAAGGATAATAAAAAAAAAAGTCCAATCGACTGCAACGTTAAACCCGAAAGCATCGATCAAAGCATTTGGAGAGCTGGCTTACCAGACCCTGCGCCGAATCCTTCTTATTCTCAAGTAAAACATATCATTTTACACCATGCAGCGGGTTCGAATACAGATACCAATTATACCAATACCGTAAGAAGTTACTACCTATTACATACTCAAACTAATGGTTGGGATGATATTGGATATAATTATTTGGTAGCTCCAAATGGTGATATATACGATGGTCGTCAAGGTGATTCGCTTGGTGATGATAATGTTATCGGTGCACATATGTGTGCCAGAAATACTAATACCATGGGCATTTGCTTACTTGGTAATTATCAAGTTTCTGGAGTATATCCAAGTGATACAGCCCTAGGTTCAATTAATGAATTAGTAACATGGAAACTTTGGAAAGAGCAATTATTAAATCCATACGATAGTTCATTACACCCTGTTGTTAATCCAGTAAAATACCTAGGCGTAATTACTGGTCATAGAGAAGGTTGTAATGCAGGTTATACCGAATGTCCCGGACAAAATTATTTCGATATTATTGAACCTCGTGTGAAAGCAGTAACTGCTATACGACTAGCAAATTGTTTACCGAATGGAATTCAAGTTGAAAATTCAAAGAAAATATTGGTTTATCCTAATCCATTTACTGAAGGAAATTTACACATCACTTCCCCTGAATCTATTCAAAGCATTAGTATTATCAATACTCTCGGACAATTAGTCTACGAGAAATATTACAATAATTCTGAATATACTATTGAAATCTCTAAAACGGATTTTGCATGTGTTGGAACTTTTATGGTGAGAGTTGAAACGGGTGATAAATATTTTTATCAGTCGTTAATAACTAATCAACAGTAGCTAGTAGCTAGAATACCCTGTCGAAGCGAGCCTACCTGTCGGCAGACAGGGACGCTTCGACCAACATAATATGCTTAATTTGTAAATTCTCTGCGATCTCTGCCTCCTTTGCGTGCTCTGCGTTACCGTAAGGTAACTACAGAAATCCCATCTCCACCAAAATCAACATGCTCGCTTTCTATCGAACTTACTTCTTTGTATTTCTTAAGCGATTCGCGGATAATTTTTCGGAGTATACCATCTCCTTTTCCGTGTAAAATTCTGATCTGATTAAAGCCCATCATCAAAGCTTTATCAAGGTATTTCTCTACTTCTATTAATGCTTCATCACCTCTCATTCCTCGCACATCTATTTGTGGCGACATATCTCTTGCTGTTTCAGAGTAACTACTAGAACTACTATTTTTCGAATTTCTATTTTCGATTTTATTATCTATTACTTCTAGTTTAGACAAGTTCACAAAACTCCTTAAATCACCAATGGCTACTTCCGCTTTCGTTTTCTGAAGATTTAGAATTCGACCTTCTGCATTACTTTCGATCAATCTCACCCAATCTCCTATTTTGAAAGCAGTATTACTAATTTCTTTTTTCGATTTTCGATTTTCTTCTAAGGAACTTAGAATTTGTGTGGATTCTTCCTCGAGTTTCTTCCTTATCAGTTTCGTTTTCTCCTTATCTGCTTTTACTTCTTTAATCTCTGAAATGGTATTTTCTATTAGCTTATTCGCTTGTTGAAGAATTCGTTTTGCTTCGTCTTTACTATCACGTAATAGCCTTTTCTTATTCTCGTCGAGTTCTTGTTTTAATAATTTATTTTGATGTAAAAGCGTGTTTGTTTTCTCTTTATCTTCTTGTAATGTTTTATTCAGCTCATCTATTCTAACTTTCTCTTTTTGCAAGTCAATTAATAAATCATCAACCTTTTGTTCTGATCTACCAACCTTTTGTTTTGCAAGCTGAATTAATTTCGTTGGCAATCCTGTTTTCTGAGCAATTTCAAAGGCATATGAACTTCCTGGCTGTCCAATTTCAAGTTGATATAAAGCCCTCAATTCAATCGTATCGAATAACATCGATGCATTCACTAATCCTTTCGTATTTCCTGCAAAGATTTTTAGGTTTGAATAATGTGTTGTAATTACTCCTTTCACATTTTTCTGATTTAGCATTTCCAATACAGCCTCAGCCATTGGCCCACCGAATTTTGGATCCGTACCTGTTCCGAACTCATCAATTAATATTAAAGTATGCGGAGTAGCTTGTTGTAGAAACACATTCATATTTGATAAATGTGCACTATACGTACTTAAATCTGATTCTATAGATTGATCATCTCCAATATCAACTAAAATCTTTTTTACAATTCCTAAAGTAGAATCTGCTGATAATGGAACCAATAAGCCATGCTGAAACATAATCTGTATTAAGCCAATTGTTTTTAATGCAACTGACTTCCCTCCTGCATTCGGACCTGATATCAAAATGATTCTTTGCTCTTCATTTATTTTCCCATTTAAAGGAATTACCTTTTTCTTCTGGGCTCCAAAATGAAGACTTAACAATGGATGTTTTGCATTGATCCAATGAAATACTGGTGAGTTTTGCATTTGAGGCAGGTATGCATCTAAACGTAATGCAAACAAAGCTTTTGCACGTATAAAATCAATAATACTGATGAAAGAATGGTATTGTTGTAACGCAGGTAAAAAAGGTCTTATTTGATCAGTTAGCTGAATTAAAATTCTGATGATTTCTCTTCGCTTTTGGTATTCTAAATCTCTTATTTTATTATTCAAATCGAATACTTCTGTAGGCTCCATAAATACAGTTTGCCCAGTAGAAGATTCGTCGATAATTAATCCTTTTGCTTTACGCTTATACTCTGCTGAAACAGGAATTACCATTCTACCTTCTCGAACGGTTAATTGTCCGTCGGATGTATACCCTTCTTTCTGCCACTCTTTAAAAATTTGAGTAACACGTTTACGAACATCAGCTTCGGCTGAATGTATAGACTGAATAATATCTTTTAACTCAGGCGATGCATTTGGTTTGATATGTCCTTTAGCATCGATAATAGATTCAATAGATTTTATTAAGGATGGATCAACTTCTAGTTCCTTACTTAGTAATTCTATGCTTGGGTAAGCGCCTTCAGAATCTTTTATAAATTGAATACAAGCACGTACAGTATGTAATGCCTGATTTAGTTTCAGGAATTCCTCTTCTAACAGATAAGTACCCTCTACCCTAATTCTTTCAGCGTAAGTACGAATATCAAAATAATTTTCGGAAGGAAAATTTCTCCCAGAAACTAATATTTTTTTAAACTCATCAGTTTGAAATAATAACTTTTGAAGAAGATCATAATTGGTGATGAATTGCATTTTATCGACCATGGTTCTTCCCATCGGACTAATACAATCCTTCTTAATTTCTTCTTTAATTTCTAGAAAGCCTAGCTTATGATAAATTTGATCAGGAAATAACATGTTAATTTATCTTGTGAGCATCAGCTTCGTTTTTACTCATTTCCTCTATCATCTTCGCATAAATCTCTTGGAGTAATTCTGGATTATCAGTATAAAAGTTTAAACTTTTGGTAAACTGTTCTTCAGAAATATGATGTTTTTTAAATATGAAGTTATAGTATGTTTTATTGTTAATAGCCACTGAATCAGGGTTCATCGTTTTTACACCCGACTCTGCCAAATGTATATCCATCATGATAAACATCATACTATCTTTTGGTAAAATATCAGAAGGAATAGTTGTAGCTGATTTTGAACAAGATGTAACCAATGCTATACATAATACGAATACACCTATAAAACCTATATTTTTCATAAATAAAGCAAAGCGATTAAACATCTATTTTATTAAATTTGTAACAAATGTAAAGATAATGAGCATTAGAGAGAATATCACTAAAATAAAAAAAGATTTAGCCGTATTGGGTGTAAAATTAGTTGCTGTTTCTAAAACGAAAAGCAATGAAGAGATTATGGAAGCCTATGAAGCCGGACAAAGAGTGTTTGGAGAAAACCATGTTCAGGAGTTAGTAGATAAACATGAAGCACTTCCCAAAGATATTCAATGGCATCTAATTGGTCATTTACAAACTAATAAAGTAAAATACATCGCTCCTTTTATTCATTTAATAGAATCTGTTGATAGCTTAAAACTTCTACAAGAAATCAATAAGCAAGCCTTGAAGAACAATCGTGTAATCGATTGTTTGTTGCAAGTTTATATTGCTGATGAGGAAACAAAATTTGGATTAGGTTATGATGAATTAATAGAATTATTAAGATCTGAAGAATACCAAGAACTTAAAAACATCAGAATTGTTGGTCTCATGGGAATTGCTACTAATACTGAAATTGAACGTCAGATCAATGAGGAATTTAAAGAGTTAGCGGTTCTGTATACTGGTATCAAACAGTCTTATTTCAGAAAAGAAGATAGTTTCACCGAAATATCTATGGGAATGTCGTCTGATTATAAAATAGCTGTTGAAAATGGAAGTACCATGGTAAGATTAGGCAGTACCATTTTTGGTAAAAGAGTGATAAAACATTATAAAAACAAAGAAGATGAAAATTAGACGAGCGCTCCGAGAAGATTGTCCCCGTTTATTAGAATTAGTTCAAGAATTAGCATTATTTGAAAAAGCTCCTCATGAAGTTACTGTAACATTAGAGGAATTTGAAAATTCAGGATTCTCTGCTCAGCCAGTTTGGTGGGCATTTGTTGCTGAAAAAGATAATGAAATCATTGGTTTTGCATTATATTACATACGTTACTCTACATGGAAAGGTTGTAGAATGTATCTTGAAGATATCATCATTACAGAAGAATACAGAAGCAAAGGAATTGGCACACTCCTATTCGACAGATTAATTGAAGAAGCGAAAGATAGAAACCTACACGGTATTACATGGCAGGTACTCGACTGGAACGAAAGTGCTTTAGATTTTTATAGAAAGTATAATGCTAAGATGGATGAGGAGTGGATAAACTGCTCCATTGATTTTAGATACTAGATACTGGACACTAGATACTGGACAAAAAAATAATTCATAATTCATAATTCATAATTCATAATTCATAATTCATAATTCATAATTCAAATTATGTGGAAAGCAATTAAAAACCTCAGTATACTTACTCTATTAAGCGTAATCGCTTTCAATACAGGTTGTACGAACAGCACTGGCTCATTTGTAGAGAACACTGATACTTTGGGTTATACGATGAAGGAAGTTTTTGCGGGTGATACATTAAAAACGTATTCTAAAATCACATATCCGTATTTCTTAGATGAAGATGAAAATACTGGAATTAACACTTTCCTTTTATATTATTTTACGAAAGAAAATAAATTATCCAGTTTTAAGGAATTGGCTGATAGCTTTGTAAAAGAACAAGATTCCATTGAAGTGGATTCATTCGAAAGCACAAAAAATTGGACTCAAGAAATTTCTATTAAAGTTGAATATCAAAAATATCCAATCATCGCATTATCTAATTCATGGTATGAATTTACAGGTGGCGCTCATGGTAACTATGGTGTAAATTACTTCAATTATAATTGCAAAACACACGATATCATTAAGCTTGAGGATCTTTTCGATAAAGATCAAATGAATAAGCTTACCAAAATTGGAGAACAATTATTCAGAAAAGATCAAGGCTTAGCTGATACTGATAATTTTAATAATTATTTCTTTGAAAACGGGATATTCGTTCTTCCTAATAATTATTCAATTCAAAAAGATGGACTATTGTTTCAATATAATATTTATGAAATAATGCCATATGTTGATGGAATGACGGATTTGATGATACCATATGATGCTATTAGTTCAATGATTACGGATAGCAGTTTACTGAGAAAAACAACAAAATAATACTATGTACTATGTACAAAGTGAGTATTAAAAGTATATATTTTTTAAAATCACTTAATACAAAGTTAACTGTACTTAATTCATTATTGATAATTCATAATTCAAAAAAATGAAAATTCACAAATTCGGTGGGGCCTCTGTAAAGGATGCTGAAGCTGTAAAAAATGTATGTAACATCTTAAAAATTTATCTAAGTGATAAGTCATTAGTTGTTATTTCAGCGATGGCAAAAACCACCAATGCTTTAGAAGAAGTTTGGAAAGCCTATATAAATCAGGATGATTCATTAAAATCAAAAATTAAGGTAGTTGAAGATTTCCATTACCAAATGGTTGATGAATTGTTTACAAATAATAAACAAGCTATTGTTGATGAAGTAAACAATGTGTTTGTAGAATTAGAATGGATTATCGAAGAAGAACCTTTAGATGAGAAGTCGTATTTATATGACCAGATTGTTTCTTTAGGTGAATTACTTTCTACTAAAATCGTTGAAGCTTATATACGTGAATCAGGCATTAATAGTGTTTGGTTAGACGCAAGAGCATATATAAAAACAGATAACCATTACCGTGAAGGGAAAGTGGATTGGGAAAAAACAAGAGAGGCCATTCAAGCTGAGATCCCAATGTATATTGATAAAAAGATTATCATCACACAAGGCTTTATTGGATGTACTTCTGAAAACTTCACTACTACTCTTGGTAGAGAAGGATCAGATTATACGGCAGCAATTTTTGCGAATTGCTTGGATGCAGAGAGTGTTACCATTTGGAAAGATGTTCCAGGTGTACTAACAGCAGATCCGAAACTATTTCCGAATGCTACAAAACTAGATGATATCCCCTATGCAGAAGCCATTGAAATGACATATTATGGAGCAAGTGTAATTCATCCTAAAACGATTAAGCCTCTTCAGAATAAGAAGATACCATTATATGTAAAAGCATTTCTTCAGCCTGAAAATCCTGGCACTTGTGTAGGTAAGAAAGAAAATGTAGTTTTCTCTGAACCTATTATTATCGTTAAGAAAAATCAAAAGCTACTAAGTATTTCAACCTTGGATTTTTCATTTATTGCTGAAGAGAATTTAAGCGAAATTACTGGCTTAATCAGCAAGCATTCTATTAAAATAAATACCATGCAGAATTCAGCCATGACGTTCTCTTGTTGTATTGATGATGATGATCAGGTTGAATCTTTGATTAAAGATATTTCAACAAAATATAAAGTCTTTTATAATTCACCTTTAGAGCTCTACACTGTTCGTCATTATAATAATGAAGTTATTAATGAACTTACTAAAGGGAAAGAATTGATCCTCGAACAACGTAGCAGAAGTACTATTCAATTAGTACTGCGTTAAATAAAAAAAGGAAATACTTGTCGAAGGTATTTCCTTTTATAAAACTGAATTGTTCACCTAATGAATTCAGATAAAAAAATTGTTCAGTGTGAAGATACAAAATCGGAAATTAATTTCCTAATTGTACAACAACAACTTGATTATCAATCAAATCTATAAATATCTTTTACTTGATCTGGACTATCATATGAACTTTTCAGATCATGAATAATACCATCTGCGATATCATAAATCCAACCATGAACTGTAATTTCTTGTTTGTTTTTCCAAGCTTGTTGGATAACACTTGTTTGGCAAGTATTAAGAACTTGTTCTTGAACATTTAATTCACACATTCTACGGAATTTCACATTCTCATCTTCGATATTACTTAGTTCATGTTCGTGGTGACTATAAACTAATTTAATTTGACGAAGCCAGTTATCTAATAAACCATAAGAATTTTGTTCCATAGCAGCTTTAACACCACCACAGCCATAATGCCCTACGATAATAATATGTTCAACTTTAAGAATTTCTACTGCGTATTGAAGTACAGATAAAATGTTCATATCGGTTTGTACCACAACATTGGCAATATTACGATGTACAAACATTTCACCTGGTTCTAGACCTACGATTTCATTGGCAGGAACACGACTATCAGAACAACCAATCCATAAATATTTTGGGGATTGAATATCGACTAAATGCGTGAAATAATCATCACGAATACTTAGTTTTTCCTTAACCCATTTCTCATTGTTTTCAATGAGATTTAAAAGATTGGTATGTTTACCCATAAATTAGAATTCTCTATTTACGTCGAAATTCTCTAAGTAATCTGCTACTCTACGAACAAACTGACCACCCAATGAACCATCAACAACTCGATGATCATAAGAATGCGATAAGAACATTTTATGACGAATCGCGATCATATCACCTTCAGGAGTTTCGATAACTGAAGGCATCTTACGAATAGCTCCAACAGCCATAATTGCAACTTGAGGTTGATTGATAATAGGTGTACCCATTACGTTTCCGAATGAACCCACATTTGTTAAGGTATATGTACCACCAGAGATTTCATCTGGTGTTAATTTATTTGCACGAGCACGATTAGCTAAATCATTAACAGTTCTGGTCAATCCAACTAGGTTCATTTGGTCAGCATTTTTAATTACAGGAACAATTAAGTTACCTGAAGGTAAAGCTGCTGCCATACCAATATTAATGTTTTTACGCTTGATAATTTGAGTTCCATTCAATGAAATATTGATCATTGGGAAATCTTTAATTGCTTTTACTAAAGCTTCGATGAATATTGGAGTAAATGTGATTTTCTCACCTTCGCGTTTTTCAAACTCTTTCTTCACCTTATCTCTCCAACGAACGATATTCGTAACGTCTGCTTCTACAAATGAAGTAACGTGAGGAGAAACATGCTTACTCATTACCATATGATCAGCAATAAGCTTACGCATACGATCCATCTCGATAATTTCGTCGCCATTATTAGCAGTAACAACAGGAGCTTGAATTGTAGTTGTACTAGCTGCTGCAGGTGCTGCTTTCGGAGCTGCAGGAGCTTCTGAAACCACTGCTGCTGCAAGTGCTGAAGTAGCTGGAGCTTTACCAGATTTTTTATTCGCAACGAAATCTAAAATATCTTGTTTAGTAACACGACCTTCAGAACCTGAACCCGCAATACTATCTAATTCTGATTGAGAAATTCCTTCACTACTAGCAATGCTTTTTACTAATGGTGAATAGAAACGATCTACTGAAGATTGAACTGAAATTGCTGCTACTGGAGCTAAAGCTTTTTCTTCAACTTCTTTAATCCCAGGAGCTGCAGCTGGTGCAGGACTAGCTGCTATTGATGGTGCAGATGCGCTTGCTGAGCCAGCTTCTGTTTCGATAATTGCGATAACAGCACCAACTTTTACTACATCACCTTCATTAAACAATGTTTTAACTAAAGTTCCAGATACTGGTGATGGTACTTCAGAATCAACTTTATCTGTAGCAATTTCTAATACTGATTCATCCGTATCAATACTGTCGCCAGCATTTTTTACCCATTTAATGATTGTTGCTTCTGCAACACTTTCTCCCATTTTTGGGAGCACCAATTCGTACTGAGCCATAGTGTAAAACTTATAATATAAAGCGCAAAAATAAGCTAATTTGTTAAATCCTCAATTTTATTCTTCTTTAATAACTCTAAAGAGCATGTAAAGTGCCTGAATAGCTGTTCGTTCAATATTTTGTAATCTTAAATTTCCGAATACAAATTTCTTACTTACTACCCTATTTTCAGTAGCTACAGCTATCCAAACCGTACCAACTGGTTTATCTTCTGTGCCTCCACTTGGGCCCGCAATTCCTGAACAAGCAATTGAATAATCTGTATTAAAATGATTGATGGCGCCTTTAGCCATTTCTTCAACAGTTTCCTGACTAACGGCCCCGTAAGTATCAAGAGTATGTTGTTGAACACCTAGCATACTTTTCTTTAAATCATATGAATAAGAAATTGCTCCTCCTTCGTATGCTTTAGATGAGCCAGCAATACTAGTAAACAAATGACCAATATATCCACCTGTACAACTTTCCGCGGTTGAAACAGTTTTGTTTTTACTTATCAATAACTTTAGAATAGCTTCCTCGAAACTAATGTCTTCTAAAGCAACAACATGCTTACTAGCACGTTCAGCTATTCTATTTTTAAAACTTAGTATTTCATTCGAATCGTATTCTTTGTCGTAACTAGCCGTTAGTCTCAATCTTACCTGACCAAGTTTAGGTAGATATGCTAACTTAATATGCTTTGGTAAATCGTTTTCTATATCTTCAATTTCTGAAGCTAAAAATGATTCACCAATTCCAACTGTTAAAATGTTTTCGTGTATAACTGTGTTACCTATAAAGTTTTGTTTAAGATAAGGTAAAACAGATGTTTCCATTATTGACTTCATCTCGAATGGAACTCCAGGCATAGAAAAGAAATGTTTTCCATTATCAATGAAATGCATTGCAGGTGCTGTGCCTTGTGGATTCTGAATAACAATACAATTTGATGGAAGTTCTGCTTGCTTTCTATTAACTTCTGTAACTGGCCTATTGAACCTAGCAAATATTCTCTCCACATTAGCTAAAGCTTCTTCATTCAAAACCAATTCAGATTTGAAATATTCTGCTAATGTATGTTTCGTAATATCGTCTTTAGTCGGACCTAATCCACCAGTAATTAATATAATATCAGCTCTTTTTCGAGCTTCATCTAAAGCATCTAAAATATGTTGCTTATCATCAGATACAGATGAAATTTGTTTCACTTTAATACCAATCTCATTCAATTGTTGAGCCATCCATGCCGAGTTAGTATCGACAATTTGTCCAATTAGTATTTCGTCTCCGATAGTAATGATTTCTGCGTACAAGGAAATAATTTGTTAGTTTGTTAAAATAGATAAATAGAAAATTGAAAATAGTTATATCTGTTAGTCAATCCCGATAGCTATCGGGAAGTTGTTGTATCAATAATTTTTTGTTTAGAATTTAGAATTTGTTATTTAGAATTTTATAATAGTTATTTCATATAAAATCAAATTGGATTCTTGTTTCTATTTTTTGCCAAATACCTTTTTCAAAATATCCGTTACCCTTGCAGCTGGATCTTGGCGAATTTTCAATTCTTCAGCAGCTACTAGAATAAATAAACCATCAATAGCTTTTTGAGTTGTATAACCTGCTAAATCTGGATTCATCTTAGTAACCATCGGAACCTTATTATAGTTTGAAATAATTGTTTCCCAATATTTAGTAGCATTTACTTTACTTAGAGATTTCTCAATAATTGGTTTGAACTTTTTCAAAAGCTCCGCTTGTGTATTCGTTTTTAGATAATTAGTAGCAGCATTATTCGGTCCATTTAATATCGTTAAACCGTCGTTAATAGTCATCGCTTTAATAGCATTGATAAAAATCGGCGCTGCTTCTTTTGCAGCATCTTCAGCTGCTCTATTAACTGTTAATGTAAAATCGTTAACTAGCTTTGTTTGTCCAAGACTAACAAGTGTTTCTTGAATCTTCTTTGCTTCTGGTGGGAAAGGGATATACAAAGCCGGATTCTTATAATAAGCATCTACTTTCGATGCTAAATTACCAGCATTATTACTCCCAACATTTAAGGCTTCTTTTAAACCTGCAATAATGTCGGCATTAGTTAATGCTGTGCTTCCAGAGGCACCATTTAGTATTTCAGTTCCCTGTTTCTTCAATTTATTAAAATCGATTTGTGAATTACATGAAGTAGAAATCATGACAACTAATACCAAAACCGAGAACGTTATTTTTTTCATATTATTAATGTTAATATTTCAATTTATAATTGGATAATGTACTAATCTATATTGGCTAATTGGCACATTGTCTCATTAGCTTATTAATCTCGTTCATAAAACTCTCTCCTCCTACTCAATTTCAAATCTTGTAGAATAGATGCTCTAACCTTTAAATCTACGCTATAACGTTGATAAGTACCGAAAGGTATCCAATTTATAGCTAAGTCCCAACAATGTAAATCTCTATATATATTCAATGCTGTTGGCGTAATTTTTTTGTTTGTGAAATCATAACCACTCGTAAAACCAATTTTCCATTTTTGAGTGATACTTATATCACCATTAAAGTTAACGGATTGTTGTGTTGTAGAAGTCTTTAATGGTCGAGAATATGATAATATATAGTTAACCGCTAAGTTCCATGGAATAGACCAATCCACATAGTATTGCGGGAATCTATTGACCATTTCTAACTCAGCATAATCATACTTATTTTTAGTAACCGGTTTCGCTCCTTCTACAGTTTTGGGTTTAAATGCATCTGGATTTAAACTCGTACCAATTGATATACTCGCAGATTTCAATCGTACCAACCTTTGATCAGAATTGATTTGAAACTCTTTAATTCTTTTGGTATTTCCAGAAGTATCTGTGAATAATGTATACGGATCGAATACTGCGCTCACATCAATATTAACTTTTTCAAATAATACTGTTCTAGCTGATGCAAATATGTCGGAAAACTTCATAGAATCTGCAGCCATATTATAACTACCAGAAATCCTGAAACTATCGAATATCCTAATTTTCTTAATTACTGAACCAGTATCCGTTTCTTTCTTTACTTTCATTTCTATGTTATTATCCAAGGTATAAGATAATAAGCTTGATTTACCTCCTCCTGGAGAACCGAATAAAGAATTATTGTTTTCGAATATTGAATAAAGACTTGATTTTCCAGTAGTATCTGATTGTACATTTTCATAATAACCATAATTACTTTTAGAAAAATCTGGTCGATATGAATAACTAATAGAAGGTGTAACAACATGACGGATAGCAACAATTCCACCTTTATTTATTGGATACATCCCATAAATACGTGTCGACATACTGATACCTCCATTATATTCTGCAGAGCGTTTGAATCCTTGTAAGGTATCTGTAATAACATTTGTTCCATTCCATGATTTTTGAATAGAACTGAAATACCATCTTTCGGTATAGTTTACGAACGGACTAGCTGTTAAATATTTGAAAATATTGAATGATGTTGAAATTGGAATACTATGACGGATACCATTTTGGAAATCTTTTAACGATTCCTTTTTGAATAGTAAAGTATCATAGGTATTAATTCTATTCAAGGCATCAGCAGTATAACTTACCCCGATTCTGTGATACCATTTCTGATCTCCAACTCTATTTTTAGGTTCAAATGGAAAAACCCTCGACATGTTAAAACTAACACTAGGCAAGCCTAATGAAACTGTACCATTCGTAAGATTCTGCGCATGAGTCATGGATCCATTTAAAGAGAACGGTGTTCCCTCCCACGATTTTGAAAAACTAACAGATGAGTTCAAGTTATTCTGAGTAATACTCTGAATATTTGAAGTGATATTATTTCTGTAATTGTTTCTGGTAGCGATATTTACAGATGCACTAAATCTAGTTCCTGGAATAGCTTTGGGGTCTTGATTATGTGTCCATCTAATACTGAAATCTTTATTTCTAATGTATGATGCAGTATTAGGTTCTCCAAATCTTCTATCCGTAAATGTGGTCGTTAGATTACCGTTAAATTTATACTTCACATTATACCTAGAGAAAGCACTAAATCCATAACTTCCTTTCGAATATATATCGCCACGAAGTGCTAAATCAACATAATCGTTAATCCCAAAATAATATCCACCATTACGTAAGAAAAACCCTAATTCTCTATCCTCACCTATCTCAGGCATTAATATTCCTGATGAACGGCCACTTTTTCTTGGGAAAAATCCAAAAGGCAATGCTAAGGGTAATGGTACATCTTCTACCACTAAATATGCAGGACCTGATACCGTTTTGTCTTTAATATTTTTCGCTTTAGTTAATGCGATATAGAAATGCGGTTCGGGTAAATTACAAGTAGTAAATTTTCCGTTACGAATAAAAACCTCATTCAATTCATTTTTCTTAACATCTTCTGCGAGCAAGTAACCCTGACCTTCATTCGTAGTAACTTCCTTGATTTTACCTTTTTTCGTTTCGAAATTATAGGTCATTTCCTCGGAATTGTAAACCTGCCCAGCATCAGTAAATACAGGCTTCCCTACAACTTTACCTACACTATCCTTTACACCTCGAGCATAAACTAATTTCTTACGTTGATCAATAGTAACAAAATCAGCTTTTAAACTGATATCACCATAATAAACCTCAGCTGCATTGTACAAATAGACCATCGAATTTTTGATATCATATACAATCGAATCTTTCGCATTGTACTTTATAGGGTCTTCGATAGCTTGTTTTTTATTCACAATGGATAATGTATCCTTGCTTGTTTTCGTTATGGTGGAATCGATAGAAACGTTATTATTGTTCGAATTCATGGACATTAACTGCCCATTGAAAGCGAAAATAATTACTAACAATAGTGAATATTGGGGTTTAAAACGTTTCAATCTCGGTTATGAATACTATTTTTGCAAGCGAATTAACGAAAAAATAAGGAATATTAGTACCGTGAAGAAAATTCAATTAGCCATTACACTCATAATCATCGTGTTGATGAATAACACAAGTTATGCTAGTTTAGGCTCACCCTATAAAATTAAAACTGTAGTTATTGATGCTGGTCATGGTGGCCACGATGTTGGTTGTATTGGTTCTCATTCTAAAGAAAAGGATGTTACTCTTGCTTTGGCATTAAAATTGGGTAAATATTTAGAAGATAATTATCCTGATATCCGTGTAGTATATACTCGTAAAACAGATGAGTTTATTGAGTTAATTGAACGAGCAAATATTGCAAACAGAGCAAAGGCAGATCTATTTATCTCATTACATTGTAATGCTAACGCAAATAAGGCTGCATACGGCTCTGAAACCTTTGCTATGGGTTTACACGTATCAGAAGCAAATTTGAACGTTGCAAAGCGAGAAAACTCGGTAATCTTGTTAGAAGATAATTATGAGAAGAATTACGATGGTTTCGATCCTAAATCGACTGAAGCCTATATTATCTTCTCTTTATATCAGAATGTAAATATTGATAAAAGCTTATACTTAGCTTCAAAGGTTCAAGATCAGTTCACTAATAAGCTAAAACGATTCAATCGAGGTGTTAAGCAAGCTGGATTTATCGTGTTATACAAAACAAATATGCCTTCTATCCTTATCGAAAGTGGTTTTTTAACTAACAAAGATGATGAGGAATTTTTAACAACTGAAGATGGTCAAAATAATATCGCAAAGTCGATATATTTGGCATTTAAAGCATACAAAGAGGATCTCGAGAAGGAAAAATAATTATCTTTATAAAATTTTCTACACTGTGAAAATAAATAACGAAACCAAAGTTGGCATTATAACCGTATTTGCGGTCACTATATTAATTCTAGGATACAATTATCTTAAAGGAGAAGATGTATTCACGGATACTGAAGATATCTATGCAGAATATGAACAAATCAATGGTATTAAAGTATCTAACCCTATTTTGTACAATGGATTTATCATTGGAAAAATTACAGGCTTAGAACTTACTCCCAAAGGCACTATTGTTGCCAAGCTTACTATTAAACCAAATCTTCAAATTCCAGATAATACTATTGCGAAAATTGTTAGTCAGGATTTATTAGGTGCAAAAGCAATCGTTTTATACTTTGGAGATTCCAGAACATTTATTGAAGAAGGTGATACCTTAAGAACTGATGTTGAAATGAGTTTAGCGGAGTCTGTGAATTCAGAAGTTTTACCCGTTAAACAAAAGGCTGAGAAGCTTTTAGGTACTGTTGATTCAATCTTAATATCAATTCAATATATTCTAAATCCAAATTTCCGCTCGAATATCGATCAAAGTTTTGCGAGTATTAAAAGAAGCATTGAAACCTTAGAAGTTACAGCTACTCGAGTAGATTCTATGGTTAAATATCAATCAGCTAGGTTTAAAACGATCTCGAATAATATTGAAAGTATCAGCACAAACCTTAGAAACAACAACGATAAAATCACGAATATTCTTCAAAACGTAGATCAAATTAGCGACTCCCTTGCTAAGATTAATTTCGTTGAAACGATTGCTAATGCTAATAAAGCTTTAGCTGATATCGCTATTATTACTGAGAAAATTAACAACGGACAAGGTACTATCGGTCTGTTAGTTAACGACGATAAGTTATACAAAAACTTAAACCAAAGCTCTAAAGATTTAGACAAGCTTTTAGTCGATTTAAGACTCAATCCTAAGCGTTATGTTAGTCTATCTATATTCGGCGGAGGAAGTAAGAAGTATAAGGAACCGGATACGACTTCGACAAAGTCGAAGTAATTTGTTAATTTGTTAATTCGTTAATTTGTTAATATTATCAATTAGATCTTCAATAATTCATCTTATACAATTTTCTTAAAAGCTTATTGATTTATTAATTGAAAAAAGTTGCATTTATGCGGTTGTGGATTCGATTATAAATTCGATTCTTTGTAAATGCGTGGAAGAAAAGAGACTGGGAATGTAGTTCTAGACAAATCATTAGAACTTTCAATAAAAATTGTCAAATTCTGTGACATTTTAAATGGTCATAATAAAAGGGATATCTCTCGTCAATTATTAAGATCTGGAACATCAATTGGAGCAAATATACGTGAAGCACAAAATCACGAAAGCGATAATGATTTTACCCATAAGTTTAAAATAGCAGCAAAAGAAATTAAAGAAACTGAATATTGGCTAAATATAATCGAAGCTTGTTACGAGGAGTATAATATTGATGAAATTTCAAAATTATTAGAAGAGGTCGCTAAAATCACCAATTCTATAATTACTACTATGAAAAACAAATCAAAGAAATAATCCTATTAACAAATTAACGTATTAACAAATTAACAAATTAAAAACTTTTCCCCCTCTATCGCCAGCACTACATTATCAAATTCTGATTTAGCTTCGGCAAGTAGTGGTTCAAGGTCGCGGTAGCGAGCTGAAAAATGCCCGATCATTAATTGCCTTACTTTCGCTTTTTTGGCAATGATTCCGGCTTGTAGGGCAGTTGTATGGAATGTTTCAACTGCACGGTCTATTAATTCATGTAAGAAAGTAGCTTCGTGGTAAAGAAAGTTCACGCCTTCTATTTGTTCAATGAAATCCTCGTTATAAAGTGTATCAGAGCAATACGCAAAAGATCGCGATGGATTAGGATCAAATGTTAACTCTGCATTCAAAATAATATGCCCGAACTTATCTGTATAATCAATTCCGTTTTTTAGTAATGGAATATATTCTAAAGGAATATCATACTCTTCAAGTTTTGCAGTATTGATTTTACGCTTACGTGGTTTTTCTTTTATCAAAAAGCCTGTAGTTGGAATTCTATGATTCAGAATAATGGTTTCTACAGTTACATCATTGTTTTCGAATATCTGTTCTGGATATTCTGTATGAGTAAAATGAAAAATCACTTCATAACGAAGTTGTGTTTCAGAAACTACTAATTGTAAATCTACAATTTCTTTAAGCTGAGGTGGACCGAAAACATGAATTTCCTTGGTTCTTCCGTTGAGGTGCATTGTAGATAGCAAGCCAACTAAACCTAAATAATGATCGCCATGTAAATGCGATATAAAAATATAATCTATTCGAGAAGATTTTAACTTGAATTTATTCAATTGATTTTGAGTGGCTTCACCACAGTCAATTAAATAAAACTTTTCGTTGATATTTAATAATTGGGCACTAGGGTTTCTATTGTAAGCAGGAGTTGCAGAGCTACTTCCTAAAACAATGACCTCAAAACTGCCCATTTATTTGAATAATATTTAAAATAGATTATTGTTCTTCTTCACCCATTTCGCGACGTAAATCGCGTTCAATTTCTTCCATAAATACTAAGTCGATTGCTTCTGTAAGTGTTGGAACTATACTGAAATAATTTTCTGTAGTAGATAATCCTAGTAATTGTTGAATTTCAGAATGAACTCCTGTTAATACAAAAGTGCCTTCGTAATTTCTACATAATCGATTAGCAGATAATAATGCGCTTGCTCCAGATTCGTCTACAGCGTGTACATGACTTAAATCTAAAATGATGTTGTAAATACCTTCCGTGTGTATTAATAATATTTCTGATTTAAGCTTCGGACCTGTTTCTGAGTTTAATTCTTCAACATCTAAAGGCTTAATCAATGCGTATTTTTCGTGTTTGTCTAGTTCAAATTTCATAAGGCTAATTTACAATAAAATTATTTTAATAATTTACTAAGAGCTGAAATAACATTAGCTTCAATCCTAGCATTTACATTCTCTAAGCTAATTTTTTCAAATTTCATTCCTGTAATTTTCTCGAATAATTCGATGTATCGGTCAGAGATTTCTTGAATTTTAGAATCCGTCATTTCAGGAACAACTTGTCCATCTTTCCCTTGGAAACCATTCTCGATTAACCATTGGCGTACAAACTCTTTCGATAATTGCTTTTGTTCTTGACCGTTTTTCTGACGTTCTTCATATCCTTCAGCATAAAAATAACGTGAAGAATCGGGTGTATGAATTTCATCAATTAGATAAATTTTATCACCTACTTTACCGAATTCATATTTCGTATCTACAAGGATTAAACCTTTATCTGCGGCCATCTCCTGCCCTTTTTTATACAATGCTAAAGTATATGCTTCTAATTGAGCATACTCGTGTTCTGTTACTAATCCTTTAGCAATTATATCTTCTCTGCTAATATCTTCATCGTGACCTTCGTGAGCTTTTGTTGTAGGCGTGATAATTGGATTCGGTAATTTATCATTTTCATTTAAGCCATCTGGTAGAGTAACTCCACAAATTGTTTTTCTACCTGCTTTATATTCACGAGCAGCATGTCCAGCTAAATAACCACGTACAACCATTTCAACAGGATACGTTTCGCAACGAATACCAATAGTTACAGAAGGATCTGGAACAGCAATAACCCAATTCGGCACAATGTCTTTAGTGGCATTTAAAAAGTGTTCTGCAATTTGATTTAATACCTGGCCCTTGTAAGGAATTGGTCTGGGTAGAATAACATCAAATGCAGAGATTCTATCACTTGCATGCATTACTAAATACTGATTATTGATGTTATACACATCGCGTACTTTCCCACTGTAAAATCCAACTTGATTTGGAAAATGGAAGGTCGGTTCTTTATGACTAGACATTTTGTTTTTGGTATTGTTATTGAAATTTCCTGCGATTTACTGAATATCTCCGTAAGCTTCAAGTATTCTTTTCACTAATTTATGACGAACAACGTCTTCTCCTGTTAAATAGATGATATCGATTCCTTGTATATCCTTTAAAATATTAAGTGCAGTATATAAACCCGACATCGATTTTTTAGGTAAATCGATTTGAGTAACATCCCCTGTTAAGATAAACTTAGCAGTAGGTCCCATACGAGTTAGAAACATTTTCAATTGCATATCAGTTGCATTTTGGGCTTCATCCAAAATAACGAAAGCATTATCAAGGGTTCTTCCACGCATAAATGCAAGAGGTGCAATTTCGATAGTTCTATTTTCTAGGTATTGCTTTAATTTATCAGCTGGAATCATATCATCCAATGCATCATAAAGTGGGCGCAAATACGGATCAATTTTTTCTTTTAAATCACCAGGCAGAAAACCTAAATTTTCTCCTGCTTCAACTGCGGGGCGAGTTAAGATAATCCTTTTAACCTCTTTATTTTTCAAAGCTTTAACAGCAAGCGCTACGGCAGTATATGTTTTACCAGTACCAGCAGGACCGATAGCAAACATGATGTCGTTTTTCTCGCAAGATGTTACCATCTTCTTTTGGTTCTGCGTTCGTGCCTTTACTACATTTCCATTGGGGCCAAATACTAATGGTTCTGAATCGTTACCTGTTGAAGATACATGAACATGTTTGTGTTCGGTATCGGTTGTAACACTTCCAAGAATTGCCTTTAATTCGTCCTCATTTAAGTGATGAAATTTTTCGTAATGAGCCATTGCCATCCCCATCTTCTTGTGAAGTAGGTCGAGCATTTCTTCATCGCCTATTGCTTTAAGTTCATTTCCGCGAGCAACAAGACGTAATTTTGGGAATGCTTTTTTCAAAACATTCAACTGCTCATTCTCTAATCCCCAGAACTCTGGCGGATTTACATTTTCGAGTGAAATTACTAGTTCGTTCAAATGTTTATAATGATTATGAAATAAATAAAATGGTTAATGCTAAAATAATTATTTTTGGAGGAAACTTATAAAGCAGTTACCAACATATGCCAATAATAACCTTAACAACAGACTTGGGTATCAAGGATTTTTACCTTGCCGCTGTTAAGGGGTTCATATTAAGTAATTTGCCCGAAACTAAGATTGTAGATATCACCCACCAAGTTCCATCGTTTAATATTACTCAAGCCGCTTTTATTCTAGGAAATGCTTTTCATTACTTCCCTGAAGGTACTGTTCATCTAGTTAGTGTTGACAATTCCTATCAAGCAGATGCAAAATTCGTAGCTGTAAAAGCACACGGGCATTATTTTATTGGTCCGGATAATGGTATTTTCTCTTTGTTTTTACAAAATGAAAACATCGAAAAAATTGTAAAAATCAATCTGAGAATTCTTGATGATTATAAACATTTCCCTATAAAAGATATCCTTGTGAAATCAGCTGTACATTTAGCTAAAGGTGGATCAATGGAATTCTTAGGTAGAAAAATAAATCATCTAAATGTTAGAACTATTATTCAACCTGTAATTAATAAAGATCAAATTAGAGGTAGTATTATTTATGTCGACTCATTCAGAAATGCTATCACTAATATCACTAGAGAATTATTTGAGAAAGAAGTTGCAGGAAGAGCATTCACTATTTTATTCAAAAGAAACGAAACATTAGAAACCATTCACACACAATATTCTGATGTTTTGGAAGGTGAAAAACTAGCATTATTTGGAATTACGGGATACTTGGAAATAGCAATAAACAAAGGCGAAGCAGCCACTTTACTCGGTCTTCACACTGGTGAAGCAATTATTATAAACTTCAAATGATTACACGCATTGTAAAAATGACTTTCATTCCTGAAAAGGTAGATGATTTCTTGAAAGTATTTCATGAATCTGCAAGTTTCATTCGCAGTTATCCAGGTTGTATTCAAATGCAATTGCTAAATGATATTCATCAACCTAATGTATACTATACTTATAGTCATTGGGAATCCGAAGAACATTTAAACCACTACCGCAACTCTACACTCTTCAGAGAAATCTGGTCTAAAACAAAAATTAACTTCGCAGAGAAAGCCGAAGCTACCTCGCTTACGCTCGTTAGCTAGATATTAGATGTTAGATATTAGAATTATTTAATTGACACATTAGCTAATTATCATATTGTCTCATTGGCTAATTGTCTCATTGGCTAATTATTCCGTGGCGCGTTTCTGAAAAATCAAATATCCCATATTAAATAAAAAGTACCAATTCTCTCTTGGATCATCATAATAGGATGTGTTAATGCTTATAGGGCCAATCGGACTTTGATATGCAAGTGTGGCCATGGCGGTTAAGTAACGATGAGAAAAGGCTTTTTCGAGTGTTGCTTTTTGAGAAACTGTATTCGATATTTTTTGATAAGGTTGAAAATAGAATAACTCTAATCGTGCTTGTAAATTTCTGTTAATGAGATAAACATTTTTCAATCCGAAAGCTGCAAAACTTAATGCTCTGTAATTCTCAAGCATAATGGTTTTCGTATCAATTAATGGATGAAATGCGGTAGCATTGATTATGCTTGAACGATAAGAACTAAATAGCGGTTGATCAGATAAAACAAGGTTATATGCAGTTCCAATTTTATATTTATTTGTAACCTCGTAATACTTTTCGAAATCGACACAGAGTTTTAACCAAGAAGAGTATTTTCTTCGAGCATTTAATATTGATTCCGTACCAGGAATATATCGTTCTACTCCATCAACATATTGTAACGCAAATCGAGCTGAATGTCCTTTATAAGCAAACTGTTTTAAATTGAGAGTATTGTTTTCGTACTCTACTGCATATTTTAAGGCGTTGAAAGTGCTTTTATCTAATACATCTCCATCATTATAAATATTATTCTGACTAAATAAATCTCTAGTATTAAAACCACCTGCTTTTAACATCCATTTACCATTATATTTAGCTGGAATTCCAAAGGTAAACATCAATCGTTTATCAGATTGATCAACAAAATTAATGGTTGGTTCTAGGATGGATAAATCTGAACTTTTAAAATAATTCCAATGGTTGTAAACGAAATTCGCTGATAAATAATACGGACGTTTCCAATTAAAATCTAATCGAGTTGCTAAGGCAGCAGATTCATAAAATCGACCTAAATAAAAATCGGTACTTACTGATAAAAAGTAAGCATTTAAGTAACTATAATCTAAACCGAAATAAAGTGTATTAATTGGCCTAGAGCTAATGTTTCCACCTACTTCAGCACGAATGTTTCGCTCTGGTTTTACATCTAATTCGAAATCATATAATCCTTTAGTAGTAGGAATTATTCTAGGAAAAACAGTCCTGAAATTCTGATCAGATACTAATAAATAATAACCTTGCTTCGCATTATACAAACTTACTCTGTTGTAATCTTGCTTAATTACATTTCGGATATATACTTTTTGTCGATTGTTAACGCCAGTGAATCTTAGGGCATTAAAGATAATTGGAGATTTTCGATCATTGAATTTAGTTCTTAATTCTTTTTTCTCTTCTCTGCTTTGCTCTCGTTTAATTTTAGCTTTAATCTCTGGCATTTTAGACATTGCAGCTTCGTAACCAATTCTTATTAAGTCCTGTGTCTTCTTAAAATCGACAACAGAAAAATCTCCAACATCTGGTTGAATATAAATTCCATTTTCATCGATTAAAGCACTGTCTGATTTAGATAATAAAAGGTAATTGAACAACTTCCCTACAGCTTCTTCATCTGTTTTAAAAGGATATTCTTTAAATGTTTTAGAAGATACGTTTACGCCAATTATAATATCAGGTTTAAACTGATTTTTCATTACATCAACTGGGAAATTATTATATAATCCACCATCAAATACATATCTACCATTAATTTTTATGGGTCTATAAACATAAGGAACAGTCATGGTTGCACGTAATGCCTCACCTAAACTACCATTCCCTACAGCTATTTGTTGTTGAGAAAACACATCAGCAATCATACATCTAAAAGGAACCATCAAACTATCGAAATTCCAATTGGAATTGATGGTAGCTTGAGCTGTCATTTCTAGTAAAGCGAAATTAAGAGGGATATCATTTACAAGGTTAGAACGAAATCTAGCTTGAAAAACAGAATCCAAACCTAAGCCTAAAGAAGCGATTGAAGCCGACATCGCTTTACGTTGATAATAGTAGGTGAAATCTGTTTCGAAATTACCAGAAACCCATTCCTGAAAATCTTTGCTATTAACAATGTATTCCATTTCAGAAGGCGAATATCCAGCTGCGTAAAAACCACCAACTAATCCACCCATTGAAGTTCCGGTTACATAATCTATTGGAATATTATTCTCTTCTAAAGCCTTTAAAACACCAATATGAGCAATACCTTTCGCAGCTCCTCCACTAAGAACAACACCAACCTTTTGAGCTTGAGCGTAAAAGCTGAGAATTAAAAACAAAATGAATATTCCGATTGTCTTTTTCATGTAAATAAATGATGTTACAAGATAAGAAATCTAATAGATAAACACGTTAAGTTTAGGTTAGATGTTATATTTGCAGCGATGAAAACAAAAACACCCCAAGAATCGGAAACAATAATGACCGAATTAGTATTGCCAAACGATACTAACACTCTCAATAATTTAATGGGAGGAAGATTATTACACCTTATGGATATAGCTGCTGCTATTTCAGCTCAAAAGCATTGCAATAGAATTGTAGTAACTGCTTCGGTTGATAATGTTTCTTTTAAAGAGCCTATTAAATTAGGAGATGTAGTTACGATTAAAGCAAACATCACTAGATCGTTCAACTCTTCGATGGAAATTCGTTTAGACGTATGGGCTGAAAATATCCCATCAGCTACAAAATATAAGAGTAACGAAGCATATTATACTTTCGTTGCAGTTGATCAAACTGGTCGCCCTATTCCTGTACCAGTTGTTGTTCCTACTACGGAACATGAGAAATCTCAATTCGACGGTGCTTTAAGAAGAAGACAATTACGTTTAGTGTTAGCCGGAAAAATGAAACCCGATGAAGCTACAGAATTGAAAGCTTTGTTCGTATAAACATCATTCAACACTTAATCTCAAAGGGATTAAAGCATTCTTTATCAATAGAATACTTTAATCCTTTTCTTATCCTCTCGATAGAACCATATTACTAACTCGTTTCATCATCCAAAGGCATAATAACATCGTAATAATAACGACTACACCAAGCCAGTTGAAATGTACAATTGAATTGTCTGGAGCCTTAGAAACAATTAAACCAGCACATAAACTAGCTACACCACCCGCAATTTGTTGTATGGAAGAGTTAATTCCCATAAAAGCACCACGATCTTGAGGTTGAGGCACAACTGTCATTAGAGCTGATCCTGATATCATTCTAGAAGTGATACCAATAAACAAGATTGAATTGATTACGATTAACCAAACAAGAGAGATTGGACTAAGATTGGTGTAAACCGCGCACATGATAATGGATACAATGGTACCAAATGCGAACATATTGTATTTACCAAGCTTGTCGGCTAAGCGACCAATAATCGGACCTGCGAACATGGTTGAAATACCAGTAAACATAAAGATTAAAGGAAGTTCAGATTCTAATATTTTGATATTGTTCACTAAAAAAGCACTAGAGAAAGGCATCAACATAAAACCACCAAGCGATAGCAAAGCAGTAGTTGAAAAACCTTTTAAGTAGTTTCTATTCGACAAAGTATGCCATAAATGAACAAAGGCATTTTTATCATGATATAATCCGATGTGTTTATTTACAGGTTTAAGCCATTTGAGAATTACTAAGAACACTACGACAGCTAAAATAACAATTGCTATAAATGGAGCATGCCAATCGTACAAATGCGCTAAATATAGACCGATAGGGATACCAGCAACCTGACTCACAGCAAAGGAAAGCTGAACGTAGCCCATAACTCTCCCACGCTTCTCCATTGGGAACATATCGGTGATAATAGCGAAGGATATGGAAGAAATTACACCACCGAATAAACCAGTTACCACACGAGCGAAAAGCAACATTCCATAGGTATTTGCTAAACCACACAAAAGAGTTCCTAAAATAAATCCCGCGTAAAAAAACAAAAGCATTTTTTACGATCGAACTTATCGGCGAAACCAGCTACTAACAAACCAGATGCACCAGCACTTAAAGCATAAACAGAAACCACTAAACCGAATTCAGAAGTTTCGATATTCAATAATCTAAGCAATTGAGCACCTAAAGGAGATAGCACCATAAAATCGAGTACAACAGTAAATACTGTTATTGCAAGAATGGCTATTACAAAAATTTGGTATTTAGAGAACTTGTCTGTAGCGACATTCTCTGTTGAAGTTGTATTATTCATAGGGTGTGTTATGTATCAAATGTATTTCTTTTTGCTTAAAAAAACCTTAATAAAAGCGAATAGTGAGTAAAATTGAAAAAAATCAAAATTTAATTCACTGATTTTCTAGGTCTTAAAAATAAAGTAAAATATTATTTGCAAGAAAGGTCTGTTTTTGTACTTTTGCGGCGGAGAGTTGGCAGAGTGGTCGATTGCGGCAGTCTTGAAAACTGTTGACTGTAACAGGTCCGGGGGTT
>Ga0066413_1000030_pt1 | contig 33018 bp, 20 predicted proteins | sample LakWasMet19_HOW5_2_FD_59540 | JGI IMG/M metagenome (GOLD analysis project Ga0066413, IMG submission 59540) | Freshwater sediment methanotrophic microbial communities from Lake Washington under simulated oxygen tension - Sediment Metagenome 19_HOW5 | ecosystem: Environmental > Aquatic >...
TGCAGGCGGCGTCGACGAGCTGCCTGCCATCGTGACCACTCTCAAGCGGATGAAGCGCAGCCTGTCAGAGTCAGCGCTGCGGCTGCCCACCCCGCTGTCCAGTGGGGCCTCCGGAACCGCCGGGTGCGGTTTGGTGCCGGCCACGGACCTCGCCGGCGAGGCCGACTACCTGCGCGGCGGAGACGGCGGGGTGACGCCGCTGCCGCGCCGTGCCCGTGCGCCGTGTAACATATGCTTCGAGGACCCCGGGGACGCCGTGTTCATGGAGTGCGGGCACGCGGGTATCTGCGGCCCGTGCGCGCGCATCATCGTGGAGGGGGCGGCATCAGGCGACGGCGGCGAGAACACTGTGGGAGGGTCTGGCATATGCCCGATGGTGAGTTAGGCCACGGGAGCATGGGAACAAAGCTGGCGCCGGGTGCACGGGTTGTTGCAGCTCTGTTCTGCAATTCGGCGGTACCGGAATGCAGCTGACGCATGTACATATGCAGTGCGGCAAAACCTGACCCAATTCCTCCTCCCTTTCCCATACGGCTCCCTCCCTGCAGTGCCGCTCGCTGGTCACGCAAATCCTGCTCATCGGCCCAGACACGCGGGCCGCAGACGGCCGCGTCATCGCCCAGGTCCTGCCTCGCGTGTACTGGCGGCGTGACGCAAGCTCTGCCGGCGACGACTCGGAGGCCTAGTGGGTAGCGGGCGGGCGGTCGGATCGAGGTCGAATGAATGCCAGCGCGGTCTCGCGAGCCTTTAAATTATCGCCTTGCTGACACAGACGTGCGCACAAGAGTGCGTGAGACTGCGGGGACGCAATCCGGCGTCGGCGACGTGTGAACACAAATTGAAAGACCAAAGAGGGCCACAGCGCCACCGGGCAACGCTGTGGCCCAATGCAGCAGCGTGACAGCCCCGCAGTTCGAACTACAAAGCCGTGTGGCAGATACAGCAGCCCTCGCAGCAGCAAACTGCTTTGCATTCGAAGCGTCCGGGCATCGCAGATACGGAGCGGTCGAAGTCGGTGACGACGACCTGGGCAACCAGCAGCTATGCAATGCGTCTAGCCCAGCGGGGCGCTGCTCGCTGGTGCCGCGGCGTGCGTTGGCCCGGCCGGCGCATGCGGCATCGCCGCAGATTTGGCATTCGCCACATTCGAGAGGTAGGCGCTCCAGCCGAGTGAGCAGAAGTTGATGAACAAAATACGGTATTGAAGCGGGACCTGCAAGCAAGAGGGATGCAGACGCCAGCTGGTTTGAGAGGCGGAGGAAATTGAGGTGCTCGCAGGCGGAGGCCCAACAGGCCGCGGTCCGGGCTATGCAACATGCATCCGCCCGCCGCAGCAGTAACGCAGCGCAGATGAACCGTATTGTACATGAACCCAGCACTCACCACTGATAAGTTGATGGCGGACAAAGCAGGCCACACGACCCAGTTCACCTGCACACAAGCCGAGTGCAACGGGTGAAAGTGCGGCAGATGGCTGGAGCCCAAGCCATACCTCACATATCCGGAGAACAGCTGGAGCAGCGGGGGACTTGATTGTAACAGCACGCACCTTCAAAGTGGGCCAGAGCTTCTCCCGGACCGCGTCCACGGCCTTGCCAGCATCAGCGGTGGCCATGAGCGTCACCGTACTTAGGAAGATCGTGTTGATGACCGGCGTCCAAGTAAGCTGCAGTCGAGGCATCAAGTTCGCAGATGCACGCCTTTCAGCGTGCCGAGGTAACAACTAGCAGCCCACACTCAACCAAAAACCGAATGCGGTCGTGCCCAGCGAGCGAGCATCGGCGATCAACGCACCTGGTCTGCGGCGAGTTTCTTCGCGACGACCGCGGCGCCTTTCCCTGGAAACCACCGGTCCAGGTTCAGATACCACGCATGGCACAGCGGAGTAAATATCACACCCCAGGCTCCCTGGCGGGCGAGGCGATGGAGATCGATGTCGTCTCTGCCCTCGATCTTCTGTGCCGCAACATCTCCGAGCATGAACAGGGTAACGCTCGTCAGAGTCTTGGTCAAGATTGGGCTGCGGTTAAGCGCTCGATCGTACGCTGCGAAGAGGCGCGACATGTCGATGGCGGCCCAGGCTGCACAACAAGAACACGAGACGTTGCTTGTTCACCCAGAGTTCTCGAAAATGGCCCTGCGCGCGTCCATTGCCGGCGAGGTTCTCTAAGTTGAGCCAATTCTCTGTTTTTATCGGCGGCGTCCGAATTTAGCAACGCGACATCGCGCTGCACGGAAAGCAGATTGCCGGATGCCAGATACAAAACCTGAGATTTGTGGCGATATCGACTCCGCTTGCGACGATGGCTGGGCTCGTTGCAGTATTCGCGTTGTGGGTATACTGTGTCCTGACAAGGTCAGTGGCATGTGGCGTCGATCTGAAGATGCAGCCTGCCCTGGGGGCGGCCATCAACGGTTTAGCTCATCCTGGCTGCACTGGCCCGCGCGGGCACCAGTGACGCCGTCGGCCCCTGAAACTGTCTGTTAATTGATTTACTACGTTTTTATTTGGTGTGGGCATCCAATGCAGGTCGTAGTTACCACTTTCGCCTTCCGGATCCGCGATTCACACATGGCAGACGAGGTGGACGGATCGCCCTCGGGCGTCGGCGATGGGTCGGCTGCCGAGACAGGCGCCACAATACTCGGCGACGATGCGACGGGCGCTTTGATTGGCGATGCTGGCCTCGAGAATGCCGCAACGAACGGTGATCGCCGCGATGCCAAGCCTGAGGTCCCCGTGCCGGCAGCGGTCATCCCCAAAGATATCATTCGCAACAAAGCTCACCTTGGCTTGCTGCTGCGATTTGTGCACGGCCTACCCGTGATTGGCGTTGAGCACGTGGTGGCCGCATTTTTCGAGGCGCACGGGCGAGACTTGGGCGGTAGCAAGGCGGCGCCCGCGAAGTCCCTTGTTGACCGCACGATAAAAGCGGTCGCGGACAAGGACGGCGTGGTGGTGGGCACGCCTGGAGGTGCCGGCTCCGCTACCAGCAGCGGCAGCAAGGGGAGCGCGAAGGGCAAGGCTGGCGGGCAGGCGAAGGGCGTCAAGGTGTGGCAGGTGCGGGCGGAGGGGTGGGCAGCCTTGGGCGAGGAGGCGCCCTCACTCACCCTGAAGGCCCGGATCGAGGCGGTAACCAAGTCCGCCAAAGGCGCGAAAGAGGCAGGCAAGGAGGCAGGCAAGGAGGCAGGCAAGGAGGCAGGCGCCTCCTCCTCCTCGTCCTCCGCCGCCGCCGCTGGGGCGAGAAGCGGCGCGGGTGCCTCCCCGTTCGCCCTCGCCCTGGGTGCTGGGGCAGTGTCTCCCTCTGACGCGGGCGCGGGGGCTGAGGAGGACGAAGTGGAGATCGTGGAGGCCCCTGCGGCCGCAGGGGAGCAGGGCGAGGGCGAGGCAGCGCAAGGCGTCGCCCTGGAGGCACCGGGCAGGAGGCTGCACAGCACGCCGGCCCGCGCTGACGCCTCCCCGGCCCCAGCCCCAGGCGCATCCGGGGCGGGCGCTGGCCGCAGCGGCGCGGGCGCCCCAAAGAGAAAGGCAGCTGCGGTGCAGCCTGCCGCTGCCGCTGCCGCCGCGCCCTGCACCGACCCCCGGGCCGTGGAGGCGGCGGGCGCCGCGGTGTCGCTGCTGCGCGCCTCCCTGCAGGCCTACTACGGGTACGCGCAGGCGGAGGAGGGCGACGGGGGGAGCGCGGACGCCCCTCTCGCCTCCTCTTCATCCGCAGCGGGGGCAGCGGGTGCAGCAAGCGCCATGAAGGTGGAGGGCGGAGCCGCCGCTGCTGCGCAGGGCGCCTCCGGCCCCCGCGTGAACGTGCCTGCGTCGCTGCTGCTGCAGGCGGGCAGCAGCGCCCGCCTGGACGCGGCCTCCCTCGGCCTGCGCCTGCGCGTCGTGCTGGGGCCCTACGCCGCCCTCCCCCACGTGCCGCACCTCGCCGCAGCGGTCGCGCGGGACTGGGCCGCCGCCTGCGAGCAGCAGCGGGGCTGCGGCATGGAGGTGGAGGGGGGCGCAGAGGGGGGCGCGGGCACCGCGGCGCCAGCCCCCTCCCTGCCTGACTCCGCCAACCGCCTGCTGCCCCACCTCGTGCACGGGTCGGGGGCGCCGCTGCCGCAGCTGGCGGAGGCAGCAGCTGCCGCCATCGCCGCAGCGGCGGAGGGCGCTGGCGTGCCCCCCGTGCCCCTCCCGCTGCTCGCAGACCGCATCTCCCTGCTGGCCAGGCGCGCCCCAGCCACCCCCGCGGCGGTGGCCGCGCGCGCCCTCGCCGCCTCGCATGCAGCGGGCGTGCAGCGGGACGCTGAGGGCGGCTGCCTGCAGGCGCTGCTGCGGTGGGAGGCCGTCAACGCGCGCGAGGCGCTGAAGGTGCCCCCTGAGGTGCTGCTGGCGCTGCGGGGCGGCGGGGAGGCGGGGGAGGAGGAGGGGGAGGCTGAGGAGGAGGAGGGCGACGGCGAGGACTCCGCCTCCGTGGCTTCCTCCTCCCACCGCAGCGACGCTGGGGCGGCGGAGGGGCAGGCGGGGGAGGGGGCGGGCGGCAAGCCTGCCAAGAAGCGAGGCCTCCGCGCCCCGCCCGGCACCAGCGCTGCCGTGGAGGCTGCCCTTCGCGACGGGGCGTGGGTGCGGGCGCAGGGGGAGGCCGTGGGCGCCTACCTCGCCCTCATCGACCTGCTGCGGGCGCCGCCCAAGGGCGCACCCGCGGCCCCCGCAGCGGCAGCTGCCTCCTCTTCCTCCTCTTCCTCCTGCTCTGCTGCCGCCGGTGCTGCCGCGGGGGGCGCCGAGCTGCCCAAGGCCGCGCAGGCGTGGGTGGAGCGGGTGGTGAGGGCGGAGGAGGCGGTGGCGGGGGGGCGGAGGGCCCTCTTCGAGCTGGCGCGCAGGCAGGAGGCGGAGGCGGCCAAGCAGGCGGAGCGGGCCGCGGGGCGCGCAGTCAAGGGCGAGGAGGCGCGCCGCAAGGAGGCGGAGCGGGCTGCCGCACGCGAGGCGCGGGAGGCGAAGGAGCGGGTGAAGGCGGAGGCGGCCGCCAGGGCCGAGGCGACCAAGGCCAAGTCGGCGGGCATGATGCTCGCCTTCCTGGGCGCGAAGAAGGCGGCGCCACCCGCAGCTGCAGCTGCAGCAGCTGCTGCAACAGGTGCTGCGGCTGCCAAAGGCACGCCTGCCGCAGCCAAGGGCGGCGCGGCGGGCAAGGCCAGCGCCGCCAAGCCACAGGCCTCCCCGCCTGCCGCCCCCAAGTCCGCGGCGCCTGCCAGCTCCGCCAAGGCCGCCACGGCGGGCTCCGCGCCCCCCGACGGCCTTGCGCCGCCCCCGGGCAGCTGCAGCAAGGCGCCCGCGCCCTCGCCCTCCTCTGCGGCAGCCGGCAGCGGCGCCCAAGAAGCTGCCGCTGCTGGCGCTGAGGGCGCCGCTGCCGCTGCTGGCGCTGCAGCGGGGGAGCGCGCCTGTGCTGCCGGCGTGCCAGCCCGCTTCGGCGTGGTGCGCTCCACCCGGTGCGAGTGGGGCGAGGGCGGCGTCACGCACCCCGCAGCAGCCCCCGACCTCTACTACCGGCACCCGACGACCTTCGCGCGACGCCTGCCCGCCGGCAAGCGCGCTGCAGCGAGGATTGCCCGGCGCACCGCTGCGGGTGTGGCGGCGGCGGACCCCGCTGCGTGGGCGCGGCTGGACGCGGCGCTGCAGGGGGCGGCGACGGGCGGGGCCGCTGCCTCCTCCTCCTCCGCGGATGCCTGCCGCGCTGAGTTGCGGCGCTGGGCCGCCGCCTGCAGGCGGGTGCGCGCTGCGGAGGCCGTCTCGCTGCGCCTGCACCGCGCCCTGGCCCGCAGGGACGCCCTCCGGCAGGTGCTGGCCAACGCCGGCGGCGCTGCGGCAGGGGAGGGCGAGGAAGATGATGCCAGGTTCGGCACGGGCGGCGCAGGCGGGGTCACCACCATCGGCTTCGGTGCCCCTTCCCCTGCCGTGGGCGCGGGTCCAGGTGCAGCCGCTGTGCCGCCGCGGCAGCTGCCTCCATCCTCCTCTTCCTCTGCCGCTGTTGAGGTGCTCGGCGACAGCAGCGACGAGGAGGAGGAGGGGGCCAAGGGTGCCGCAGCAGCGGCAGCAGCAGCGGCAGCGGGCGGCGAGGTGGTCGTGCTGCTCGACGGGGAGAGCCTGGACGGCAGCAGCAGCGCCCCCGCAGCGGCCTCTGCGGGGGCGGCGCGCGACAGCCGCCGCCGCCTCGCCTGCCTGCCGCTGGTGTGCCGCGACGAGAATGCCTTCCGCGCCGCGCTGGCGGAGCTGCCCAAGCAGCAGGCGGCGCAGGCGTTGGCGCACGGGGGCGTGTCGCGGGTGAAGGCCATCGCCCACAAGCACGCGCGCTGCTGCTACCTCGGCACCTGGAGCGAGTGGAGCGCGGCGCAGCGCACGGCGCGGGCGGTGGAGGCGCGGGCGGAGGGCGGCGGCGCGGGCGCTGCTGGCGCGGGCGCGGGCCGGTGCGAGGCGGAGGACCCGCTGGAGCACGAGAGGATGTACGGCAGCCGCGGGGGCGGCGGCGGCGTGGCCGCGGCCCTCAGCTCCGGCGGCGGCGGGGACGGCGCGGGGGCGGGCGCCTCCGGCGCTGCGGCCGACGGCGAGGGGGGCGACGGGGAGGGCTGCGAGAGCAGCGGCGAGGCGTCAGGCGGCCCCTTCCTGGACCTGCAGCGGGAGGGGTGCGGCATCGCCCTGCTCCCCGCGCTGCGGGCCCGGCGCCCCTTCGCTGCCGCGCCCTCCTGCGTGGACTACGCGGGCGGCGAGAGCGAGGACGAGTGGGAGGAGGAGGGGGGCGGCGGCGAGGAGGGCGAGGAGGGCGAGGATCTGGAGGCTGAGGGGGACGAGGACGAGGAGGAGGGCGAGGAGGAGGGCGAGGAGGGCGGCGGCGCCAGTGCCCGCGAGTACCAGTACGACGACTGGATGGTGGCGGATGACCAGATAGAGTACTCGGAGGGGGCTGCGGGGGAGCGGGGCGAGGGGGCGGCGGCAGTGGGCGGCGGCGCCTCCGAGAGCAAGGAGGCGGACGACGGGGGCGAGCCCGCGAGGGCCCCGCAGGCCAAGCGCGCTCGCAAGGACGGAGGGGGCGGCGACGGCGGCGGCGGCAGCTACGGGTACTCTGCCGACCCCGCCATCTCCCGCCTGCTGCGCGACCGGGAGGCGCTGCAGGACCCCTGCGAGGTGGCCATCGGGCCCTTCGCGCACGCAGACTACGCGCCGTACCTGGCAGCCGCGGCCGCGGCCCCGGGGGCGCACCCCACCGCGTTCGGCAGCGGGCCCCTCTTCCCGCCCGCCGTCACCAACAAGCCCCGCTGCCGCGCCTGGTTCCGCGAGGCTGCGGTCATGCCCGCACAGGCGCTCATGCGGCCACCGCACAGCGCTGCGGCGGGCGGCAGCAGCCCCTCCCCCTGCCCCGCCCCTAGCGCACAGCAGCAGCAGTGCTTCTACCCGCAGCTCTTCATCACGCCGCCCCTGGGGGACGCCACCGCGATGGTGATCCTGCCCGCAGCCGACCCCGCCCCCGGGGCCGCCTCGCTCCACAGCCGCTTCGTGCGTGCCTCCTCCGCCCCCTCCGCCCCCATGGAGGTGGACGGGGGCGAGGGGGGCTGCGTCGAGGGGTCGGAGGGGTCGGCTGCGGCGGGCGTGCCCCCCTCGGCCTACTTCAGCTACGCGCACGCGGGGGAGCGCGGGGTGCTGCAGCTGCTGGCTGCGGCCGCGAGCGCGCACCCCGCACAGGGCGGCGGCAAGGGTGGCGGCGCCTCCGCCGCTGCGGGCGCGGGAGCCCGCGGCGCCCCCAAGAAGGCGGTCCCCCCGGAGCTGCTGCTGCAGCTGGTGCAGCTGGTGCACGGCAGCGCGCAGGGCAAGCCCGCCCTCGTGACCGCGTTCGTGAACGCGGCGCGCGGGCGCGGGTTTGAGGTGGCCAAGTCGCAGGTGGAGGCGCGCATCGACGAGGTGGCGGCCAAGGGGCGATGGTTCGGGTGGGAGGGCAAGGCGCCCGCACCCGCTGGCGCGTCCAAGGCGAGCGCCAAGGCCGCCGCCGCCGCCGCGGCAGCCACCGCACTGCTCGCGGGCGTGGGCAGCGGGGAGGCCCTCCCAGCGCCTGCGGCAGCGGCTGCGGCGGATGGCAAGGCGGCCGAGGGCGCGGGCAGGGCCGCGGGCAGCCACGTGGAGCTGCTGCCCTTCGTACGGGCCGTGCTGTGGGCAGAGGTGGGCCTGGGCCGCCTCGCTGCTGCGCCCGACGCCGCGCCCGCCCCGCTGCCCTGCATGCCGCCCAAGGCCTTCGCTGGCCAGCGGTACGTGGTGCACGAGGCGGTGCTGGCGGAGCTGGCGGCGGCTGCGGGGGGCTGGGCGCTGCCTGCTGACCTGGAGGAGGGGGCGCAGGCCATCGCCGCGCACGTGACCGCTGGCCAGCTGAAGGAGATCGCAAGCCCGGGCGCCTCCGTCGGGGTCAAGCGGAAGGCACCCGCCGCTGCTGCTTCCTCGAGCTCCTCCGCCGGAGCAAAGCCGTCCTCGTGGGCGAAGCCAGCCGCAGCTGCTACGGTGGGAGCTGCTGCCTCGCCTAGCAATGCCTCCGCAGGGTCTGGCGCCGGGGGGCAGGCCCCTCCAGCAGCGGCGGGTCCCGCCTCCTCGCCCTCCGTGGCCGCGGCGGCTGCCGGGGACAGTGCAGCGAGCAGCGCCAGCGCCAGCAGCAGCGTGGTGGTGCTGGAGTAGCGTCTCCTGCCATGCCTCTCTTCGCACCGGCCGCTCCCTCCGTGTTGTGCTCTCGTCACACCGTCTGCGACTGGCCTTTCAGCGGATAGGCGTTGCGTTTTCCGGCGGGGTGCGGACGCAGGCTGGCATGTGAATACATGCACGTGTCTGATGCCCCGTTGCATGCTTCTATTTACTCTCCCTGGCCCAACGCCGGATGGCTCTCGCCTTGTGACTTGAACGAGTTCGAACGATGTCGCGGAGTCGTGACGCTGCTCGCTGTAGGCAGCTACGAGCCGTGGAATACGCCGGCCTCGGAGCCCTGCTACGTCTATCCATCTGTTTTGGGGCATTTCCATGGGTGGTCCATCAAAATCGAGATATCGCTGCCTTGTGGCACACACATGTATACATGGTGTCGTCACCACGGACCGCCATGGCAGCGTAGAATGCTTCGATCGGACGCTATGATGATGGCGAGTCGCACCACACTTGCAATGGTGAACGCGCGATCGACGGTTATTGGTCCGATTCGGAGATCTCGAGACACGGCGCGCAGCCGTGCGTGGGCCGTGCACGTGCATCGCCAATCGGACGCACGGCCCTGTCTCCGAGCACCTACGAGCGTTGATGGGCGATAGGGGCTGACGTTTGACGTGGATCGCAGACGGCGTGCGATATCGCAAATTCGACGGCACCTTCAACAGCACGATCCATCACGGACGGCAGCGGCGGCGCGAAGCCCAGCCCCGGCCGCAGCACACGCGCCGGAGGCTTACTGCGCCTTGACCTTGGGCGCGGTCGCCAGCTTGCTGCGGCGCTGCGCCAGCATGTGGGTGTACATGATGTAGGAGCCGGGCACGTACAGGGCGAGCAGCACCCACTGCATGAGCGAGTAGTCGAAGGCGACGTTGTGCTCGTTGGGCATGCGCACGGACAGCAGGCCGTGCTCCCTCACGTAGGGCATGCTGGTCAGCAGCTGGCCCAGCTCGCCTGCAGGTGGCAGGGACGTCATGCGAAGGGGGAGGCCAGCATCAAGCGCAAGCGCGGCAGGTGGCAGGGGCGAATGCGTGCGGCAGTGCAAGGCAGGCAGGCAGGCAGGCAGGCAGGGACAGTGGGTCGCTGTCGAGCTCAGAGCGCAGCTCACTCACCGGTGATGCCGGTAGGGTAGAGGACAATGAAGAGGCTGTAGCGCAACCACAGCATGAAGTACGGCACGTTAGTCTCCTCCGCCTCCGGCTTCGCTGCGCCCGCCGCCTTGGGCTTGCTGTCGGAGTCCACCAGCAGCTTCCACAACAGAAATCCGTAGCGCGGCACCTCCACCGCGGACCAGCTCGCTGCCATGAGCGCAAAGCTCCAGTGCACCTGGGAGGGGGTTGAAATGTTGGAGATGAGCCACAGCACGGCCAGGCGGGAAAATACTGCAGCGCAAAGGGGCAGGAGTTCGTGGAAGGCCGAATGTTGACGGTGATCGAGATCGATATGCTCTCGACTGCGCTCGCAATTGAACAGCGCCAGGGCGTACCTTGTACGATGGTTGTGAACAGGGCTGCGCGCACGAGCCCGAACATGGCGTGGAAAATCTCCAGCACGGCGGCGGTTTGGACAATCTTGAGGGGATGCTCGATGTGCTTGTACAGCGTCGGGATGGCCGCGGCGGGGTTCTCCCGGTGGGCGATGAAGTGCTGCACAATCTGTAGGATGACATACGCCCATCCTGCGATGGATGCGGCATTGTACGCCGCCAGATACAGCTTGGACACCCTCATTTTCTCGTGATCGTGAGCCGCTGTGAAGTACACGAAAAAAGGCTTCGACGACCCGTCAAGTGTTGGCAACCGCCCTGACCCACTGCAACGCAGCCGTGAACCCACCGTGCAGGCGTGCCACGGACCTCGCTCCTACACTGACGGCGGCGACTGCTTGGTACGGCCCGATCCCGACAAGACACAGGCGGCTGAGCCAGCCTTTGACAAAGCCTGTTGTTTAGCTGGTTTCGTCAAGGGAATGTGCGCGAATGCCATCGCTGCTGCCTGTATAACAAGCCGCGCTGGCGCATCTATGTTCATTGCATAACGTGCATCCCTCGAAATGATGTGCTGCACGCAGACTGTTCTTGGTGCGACTCTCGGGGTTTTGGCAGCCGCAACGGCGCGGTATAGCTCGCTAGTGCAACGACGGTCTGCCACAGAACTTTCACCGGCACCCAACCGAAAGGTCTCTCGAATCGGGGTCCCTGCTCTGATTCTGCTCGCTGGCATTGTGATAGAAGCTGTTTGCACCTGGCGAATTCCGATCGAGAGCGTCGCATTCAACGGCATCGCATTGACGGGGTTTTCCGCTGCCATAGAAGGGGCCGTATTACCGGCACTGCTTAGCTGGCTGTACATCTTGTTGAACAGCCCGCTCCTCGGAGCCTGCGTGCTGCTGCCTATGTGCTGGGGTCTCTGCCGAGCTTGGTGCATCCACGACGCCGGCACGGGTGCCCCGCGCAGCATCGCGGCAACCGCTTGCTACTTGACAGCCGTTGTGACCCTAGTTGCCGCGACTGAGCTATCACGTGCCCAAGAGCCTCTAGGTTTGGATGGGGCGCTGGCGCTTCCCACCGTGTCTGCGTCCGCGCTCCGCGCAGCGCATGCGTTGAAGGGGCTGGAGCAGGCGTGGGCGACGCGCGGACTGCCCGGCGTGCTCTCGGCTGTGCAGCACGCTCTGCCGATGGCTACCGTGGACGCGGGCGGGCTCTGGCGCCCTGAGCTGAGCCTGATGTGGTACGTGTCGAGCGCAGCCTTCACACGCTACCTGCCCTACTACCGCCTCATCTTCGCAGCGCATCCGCTGCTGTACGTGCTGCCAGTGTGCTGGCGCCTGCGGCACCGGCCGGACATCGCGGTGGTCGTGACGGCGGGGCTGGCGGCCGTGTTCGACCCCTCCGCGCACTGGGCGCTCGCCCGCTTCCCGCTGGTCGCCGCGAGCATGGCAGCGCACACACAGGTTGTGGCACGTGAGTGGCCGCACGCAAGGGGATCCCCCCGCATGGATAGGCGTGCCACAGTGAGCTGCACCGGCACGCCCGCGGAGCGCGTGAGGTCGCGTGGCAGCAGCCGTCGCCTGCGTCGTTGTCGCATTCAACCGCCCCCTCCCCACCCACACCACCACCCACCACGTTGTCTCGTTCTGCAGGCATGACGCGAGGCGTGCCCTACCTGTGGCTGGGCCTGCTGGGCGCTGCCATCGTGGCCGCACCCGCCATGAAGTACGCCTGGCTGACCATGCTCTCGGGCAACGCAAACCTCCTCTTTAACATGGCGCTCGCGGTTGCGGTGGCGGGCGGCTCTCTGCTCGCGGAGTTCAGCGCTGCGGCACTGCGGGTGCAAAAGGTGCAGCGCAAGCTACTGCAGGCCGAGGCGGCCAGACAGCCCGCTGCGGGCCCCTCGACCGCTGCGCGCTGCAGCGCGAACAGCCACGACCCCGACAGCAAGCTGACGACCGAACCGGAGCAGCCCCCTGGGTGACGCCGCCGCATCACATGCAGTGAACGGGGCGCTTTCCACCCACCCCTCACTGCTGAATGAAGGAGGCTTTGAGGGCGCGCTGCAGGTCCAGCGCGTCTGTGAAGTCGGGCGCCGCCGCGAGCGCCCTGCTGACGAGGGAGAACGCCTCCGCGAAGTCCCCCGTCTTGTACGCGAGCAGCGCCCCGTTGTACAGGGGCTCGTGCAGGTGCTCGGCCAGGCGCGCAGCCGTCGCAAAGTTGGCCCGCGCCGCCTCCATGTTGCCCTTGCGCATCTCCAGCACGCCCAGGCTGTTGTACGCCTCCGCGTGGCCGCTGTCCACCGCCACCGCCACGCGGCAGGCCTGGTGAGCGAGCCCCAGGTCCCCAATGCCCACCGCCACCTGGCTCACGTTGTACCACACCTCAGCGGCGGTGTCGTCGCCTGCGAGGGCGAGGGCCCTGTCGAAGCAGGAGAGGCACATGTCGTACTGGCCCGAGTAGAAGCAGCACAGGCCCAGGTTCGTCCACAGCTCGGGGGTGCTGACCCCCATCTGCAGCAGCCGGCGGTAGTGCCGAAGCGCCACCTCGGGCTGGTCGCTGTAAAAGTGCTGCGCCGCGAGGCACGCGAGCGCCTCCACATTGGCGGCGTCCGTCTGCAGCACCTGCTTGTACAGGGCGGTGGCGCGCTCTGCCGGGCTGCCGCCGCCGCCACCCACCGCCACCGTCGCCCCCGACAGAGCCATGCTCTCGTGCAGCCGCGCCGCCGCCAGCAGCAAGTGCGTGTCCGCCACAAATATGTCTGCCCCTCGCGCGTACGTCTCTGCAGGGCGATGGGCGGGGGAGCAACGCAACGTCAAAGGTTGGGGCGCTAAAGGCGGGGCTGAACGGGCACGGCAGCCGTGATTCTGCCTCTGGTGCCCCGCTCACCACCAGCATTGCTAGGCCATTTGAATCAAAACTGTGACGTTCTTATCTCAACGCCCCGTGGCAGCGCGCTACGCACCGTGCGCGAGCGCAGGCTGGTCCAGCTTTCCGTACAGCTTGCCCAGCTCCAGGTACGTCCCCACGTGCTCCTGCGCGCGCAGGGACGACTTGAACTGCCGCTCCGCATCGCGCAGCATGCCCAGCGCGTAGTAGCACTTGCCCAGGCGCTGCTTCCACCACCAGTCGTTGAAGTGGGCGGCGGTGGTGGCCGCCGCCGCGAGCTCCATGCACCTGCGCGGGTTGTGGTCCACGTGCCACATGTACTCGAAGAGCGCCTTCGCGATGGCGGGGCGGGCAGCGTACCGACGCAGGTCCAAGCGCTCCGCGTTGATGAAGGGGCCGCCTGGCGTGCTCAGCATGCTCGCCGTCCCCAGGCGCACAGCCCGGCCCAGCGCGGTCATGGCCCGCGAGGTGCCAGGGCGCGCACCGCGGAACGCCGTCTCCACCGCGCCACGTCCAGCTGTCGTCGGCCGAGCGCTCGATGTCCCCGGCCGTGCAAACCCCGTCACGGGTCGCCCACTGGCGGTCATGGGTCGCAGCCCCGTCAATGCCGTGCCCGCGCGTGCGGACGTTCCGGGCCGATTCAGCGATGTGCCCGGCCGTGGCGCTTGCGCGATCGCATTGTCATCTAACAACACCTCGGCGATACCTTCCTCGTCCCAGTCACTATCGTCGATGTATGACTTCTCGGTAAGTGCGCGGCATTTTAGGAACCACACCGCCTGGTCGTACGGATTCGTCGCAAGCAGCTGAGTGCAAATGTCGATGCACCCGTCAAAATCACGCCTCCTGAACTTGGAATGCGCGTGAAAGAGCGGGTCTAACTGCGCTTCCATTCGGAAGTCTGCTGCGCCGAGGGTTGGACGTACGCGCCTCCTATGCGCCGCGCGGCGGTCACCGCCGGCGATCCGTTCTTGACCGTTGCGGCGGTGAGGTGCAAGCGCGACCTCGCTTCAACAACAGGAGCACTTGCAAGTGAAACACGGCGTTGAAAGCACGTATGAGCCCATACTTGACATTGCACGGCCACTGGTGCGCGGTATCCGCGCTTCCCACTGATTTGAAGATTGACGCACAGATCATCATGATGAGACATTTTCGGATACCGCGAAGGATTGTTCGACAGCAAGATTTTGCATGCGGTATAATGAATAAGCAGAAATCCGAGCCAGAGCCCATGGCTACCGAACGCGATGATCACACCCGAATCGATCACACCGACGTCGCCAAGGCCAGCCTGGCCCGCAGGTGCGGTGATCGCCGCTCGGCGGACTGACCATGGCGTGCCAGCGTGAGGCATCATGCAACATGGCCTCCTGATATGCAGGCGACGTGAGGGGTGGATCTGGTCCCAGATGCATTCATGCCACAGAGTGCCAACAAGTGGATCAAAACCACGTCGAGATCGTGACGTCACGGCTACGAGTAGTACGAGGAGGGGAAGGGCTCTCAGTCTGCCGAGGGCCAGGAGGCATCGAAGAACGAGCTCTGAATGGACCAGACTATGGTGTGCGCTTCGGCTAGGCACACCGACACCGCGGGATGGCAGGGCCTCTCGGGCTCAGCTCAGGCAGCCTCGACGCATTCTCAGACCCCGCTTCCTGCATCGCCCTCCCGGCGGTTCGAGTGTGCAGCCCGAGCATCATCGTTGTGTGGCTCACTCGCCGGCTCCGCAGGCATGTCCTCCAGGGCCACGTAGTCAGCAGCGAGGCCCGTCAGCGGCGCGTGGACGGGCGTGACTGTGGGTGACAACAACAGCCCGCCGCTAGCAGGCGCATGCAGCTGCAAGCCGATCGTCTCGCCGCGCGGCAGCTCTTCTTCTTCGAAACTGGCACCGCGAGGGTCCATTGGCGTGTTCGCGGCCCTGCTCCCTCCGCGAGAGGGAGTCCGGGAGGCGGCGAGCAGCGACGTCAGCTCCGAGGCCACTGGGGGCACGCTGAGGCGCCCGCGCATGCCGCTCGCGCTCCGCAGCGCGACGGCTCCCCTGCTCGCGCCGCTAGGCGTGGCAGGGCCGAAAGCCGGCCTGCCGTCGCCCCCTCGAGCTGCTGCTGCCGCTGCCGCTGGGCTGTGGGCACCGGTCCAAGAGGAAGCAAGCTCAGCGCTTGTGTCTGCCTGAGGCTGGTCGGCCATGCCATTGAGCAAGCTGCGGGCACCCCATGAGTCACCGCCCCGCGCAGGCGACCGCAGCGCTGGGAGGCCATCGACGCTGCTCCGACACCGTGACTGCTCGGGTTCGCCAGGTGCGAGTGAGGGAGATGCAGCGCCGCCACTGTTTTCAAGCGGCGGCATCGAGTCCGCCTGCCACCCGAGCCTGGAAGCAGGGGCCGAAGACGAGAGCAGCTGAGACGCCTCCGACTCGCGCCCCGGCAGCACCTCTGTCCGGCTGGCTGGCCCCCTCTCAGGTTGCACGGTCGCCTCCGGGGCCAGTGACAGCAGCAGACTGGCGGACACGCTGCGCTCGCGCAGGAGCCCCGGCTGTACAGTGGCATCGCCTGAAGCGTCTCCTCCCGAGGCTCGACCAGCGTCCAGACCACCGACGCCCCCCGCACCCCCACTTGCAAAGTAGCCGCCGAGGGAACGGCTGATCTGAGGGCCGCTGGCTCGGCTCGCGCTGTGGCTACGGGACCCTGCGCCGCCCACGTCAGCGACCCGCTGCCTGCCGCGGAACACCGACCCTGGGCTGCCCCACGCATGCCCGTGCTCGGAGCCTGGCTGGTGTCGGGCTCGCTGCTGCAGCTGCTGCTGCGTCAGCGCGGCGACGTGCGTGATAACCGCGGCACCGCCGCGGAAGCCTCCCGCTGCGTACACACGCGACCAGGCAGGCGGCCGCTGGGACGTGACACCAGGGGCTGTGCCGAGGCGCCCCCGCCTCGGCGGCTCCGGCACCGCACCACCGCCGGCGATTCCTGGTCGGCCCGCGCTCCGGGCGCCCGCCGGGTGGGGTGGGAGCCTGGAGGGCGCGCCCGGCATGGAAATCGCCACGGAGCCCGCGACAGCGCGGGAGCCATCCGCCGCGGCGCCCCAGCTTGAGCTCAGGCCTGCCGCGCGGCCTGCACCGCTGGCTTGCGTGGCTGCGGGAGCGACAGCCTTCAGCCCCGGCGCAAAGACCCGGTGCACGCCCCAGCCCGCAGCGGCACGGCCCCGATCGGATGACACGGCAGCTGCGGCGCTGCCCCTCAGAGCCTGCTCTTCCAAGCCCCCGCGTTTCACGCTGCCGGCGCCACCAGTCCAGTGAGTAGCGGCAACGACAGAGCCGTGCCTGGCCTCCGGCGATGCGGACACGCCGCGCCTTCGCAGCTCCGCAGAGTCTGCCGCCTGCGAGCTGGCGGGGTGCGGTCTACGCGTGGCCGAGTGCGCGCGCCGCAGGTGTCCGCTGGCCTGGCCCTGCACCCAAGCGTGCTGGGCGCCCGAGTCCCATGAGATGCCGCCTGCAGGGGGCGGCCTGGAGCTCGCCGCCGCTGCGTCGCCTGCAGTTCCCAGCGCCGCTGAATAGTGTGCCCAGTCTATAGCGGTGGGTGCGCTGAGGCCACGCAACGCCAACTCCAACCCCTCGCGAGCAGGCGGGACTGCTTCAGTCGCAGCAGCCGCTTGCGTGCCGGGGATCGGTATCGGAACCGCGCCTCGGCCTCGCTGCCGTTGCGGAGGCGGAAGCGCTGCCGCGCCAGCTGCCGACTCGCCTGGTAAGCCAGCCGCGGGCTGCCTTCGTGCCAGCAACATGTTGAGCGACCCTGTGGGACGCATGGCGACAGGAGATCGAGCCATCAAGTCCAGCGGTAGCGGCACAGCAGGGCTTGCTTGAGCTGCAGGCCCGACCAGCGTTGGGGATGCAATAATACGCCTTGTCAGCGCGCCATCGGCCTCTACGGCACTCAGAGGGGCAGCTTCCTGGGGTAGCAGTGCCGTCGACTGCGCGCCCTCAGCTGTACCTTCAACCTCGTCTGCCGCCTCCACCTCCTCCTCGTCAGCTCGCCCCTCCTCGCCGCGCATACCCCGCGCCCACAGCTGCTGCAGCCACCCACGCGAGTGCCGGTAGGCAAGCATGCCTGTGGCCACCACGCCCATCGCGGACAGCGCCAGGAAAATGAAGAACACGCCAGTATAGTGGCCGGCACGGTAGCTCGACTGTGTCCCGCCACTACCGCCGTCGCCGCCTCCGCCGTTCGCATCACCGCCACCGTCTGCCTCCGCCACATTCGTGTCTGAAATCTTGCCCGCCGAGTAGAAAGATACCACGAGGAGTGAATTGATGGCGGCGTTAACCAGGGCGTACACCTGGGTGAAGGCGCGGGGCGGCACCGTATCCGTGATGAGGGGGTACAGCGCGCTGGGCAGCACGGCGTAGCTCATCGCGGTGAGGGCGACGGGGACGAGGTACGGCACGCGGGAGAAGCCCAGCAGAGCGAAGCCAGCCAGAGTAGCGCACATGCACACAAAGGCGGCTAGCTGGCGGCCGCCAACCTTGTCGAGCAGCAGCCCCGAGAGAGGCGAGAACACCGCGCTGGCGATGGAGACGAGCCCTACCACGCGGCCGCTCTGCGAGCTGTTCATGCCAAATAGGCTGATGAACAAGTCGTTGCCGAAGGCGAGGTAGGTGTAGAAGACGGAGGAGTAGCTGGCGATGCCCGCGAAGACGCAGAAGAACTCGACCGGCAGGTAGGCGAGGTGGTGCAGGCCGAGGAAGCGCGAGGGCGGGCTGCGCAAGCACCCTTGCAAGCAGCCGCGCCTGCGGGGCTTGCCGCGATACAGAAGCTGGGCCCGGTCCTCGCCGCGCGAGCCCTTCGATTCGCGCGCGAGTGCTTCACCCTGCGACGAAGACGACGGAGTGGAGTCCGCAGCGTCGGGAGCAGCCGCCGCAGCAGCAGCAGTGCTGGCGGGGGATCGCCCACCCCGCAGCCGCTTGATGGGTGAAGTGAGGCTGCCGGTATCGGCCGCTTCCTGCTCCCCTGTGGCTTTTGAAGGAGCGGCCGGGGCGGCGTCTTGGACCTCGCTGTCCGAGTCGCGATCGTTGTCGTCAGCGTCGGATTCCCCGTCCCACTCGGCGTTCTGCGAGGCGTCAACGTCGGCATCGTCGTCGTCGGCTTCGTCCCCACCCCCGTCTTCATCCTCCGTGCCTTCCTCGCCTTCGTCGTCGCCGTCAACGGCGCCCTCAGCGTTGACGCCGAGGTCAGAGAGGGCGCTCTCGCCGGCCGAGTCCGCCAGTGCCGCTGCCTTGGCCTTGGCACGCTCCTGCTGCCGCAGCAGCCTGGTCTGCGCAGCCGCCACCTCGGCCGACTTAAGCGCCGCACGCTCCCACAGCATCGCTACGATGAGGAAGACCACCGCAGCCACGGCCATCGCCAGCGCAACGAAGAAGGGGGCCGCGAGGTCGCCCAGGGCATCGAGGAGCGGGGGCACCCCGTAAAACGCGCAGAAGCTGCCGGCCTGCGCGATGCCTTGGACAAGCCCCATGGCCAGGCCGAGCTCCGCGAAGCGGAACCAGTCGCTCACGAGCACATCCACGCCCACGAGCATGCTCTCGCCGACGAAACCATACACAAAGCGGCCCAGCAGGAAGAGCCAGAAGATGCGCAGTCTCACGGCCACCGCAATAATGGCGATTCCTGTGGCGATGATGCAGGATATCCCAATCAGGCCACGCCACACCCCAAGTCGATGGTACGCCACTCCGGCGAGCAATGGCACGACCGCGTTTGGCAGCGCGTAAAGGCTGAAGACAATCCCGAGATCTTCATTGCTCTTGTGCATGGAGCCCTTGAGCTCTTCAAAACAGATACCTGGGAGGTCATAGCTATAATAACCGGAAAACGCGATGAAAGTGGTCAACCCGAGGAGCCCGAACCTCACAATAGGAGGAGGGGCTCGGGCGAGACGGCCTTCGCCAGCCACAGGAGCCATGCCGCGGTCAAGACAAACTCGGGCGGCCGTGCGGTGCCTGTGGGAGCAATGTGCATGGCCAGACAAGCGGCAGTGGGTCGTCGCAGCCCACACCGCAGTGGGCACTGGCAGAACTAGGAGTCCGCGACGCGCAGAGGAACCCGGAGTTGAAGGAGATCGCAGAAAGCAGGGAGACCGCGCGTCCCGAGGGATGTTGTGCGCCCTAAAGCGCGCCAGTATTGGACCAGGCTTTCGCTTGTGAGTAAGATGCACGCGGTGTCGACTTTTTTTCGTTGTCGATTGCCTTGACAATTCATCGTCCACGGCGAAGACCAAGTGCTCGGGAGCATTTCGACAGCAGCCGCGGTGTTTGCTCCGTTTCGCAGCATTTCCCAGGCAGAACTCTGGGCTGAGCACCCTCATCAGTGCCACCGATGCTTTGTGGACCATGATGTTGCCCTGTCCACACCACTTTCGACAACTGCCCAACAAGTGTGTTTGAGCAATGTGACGCGCCCTTCCGCCATTCACGGAAGCGCGCCGTCATGACGACCTTCAAACAACAGCAACTTGCTAATGCCCCTGAAAGCCGGGCCAAGAAGCGGGTGCTTGGCGTGGTTGCCTTCGCGTTCATCGCGACTCAGCTGGTTGCTGGCGGGCCCTGGGGTTTGGAGGTTTCGGTGAAAGAAGCGGGACCTGGGCCTGTTTTTCTTTGCTTCGCTCTGTTCCCATTGCTGTTCAGCGTCCCCCAGGCACTGATCACCGCCGAGCTCTCCACGCTCCTCGATAGTAACGGCGGCTATGTCGTGTGGACGACGCATGCGTTTGGCCCATTTTGGGGGTACATCGTGGGCATGAACGGTCTGCTCGGCAACATAGTCGACCTTTCGTTGTACCCCATGTTGGTTTCCGAATACCTCACTGCGGGCATTCCAACGCCTGTCGGAGAGGCACACCTGCATGCGGGGGCTGGAGTGCCTCCAGGAATGCCCCCAGTCAGCGCGCCCGTGCCTCGCTGGCTGCAGTGTCTGATATTCATGACTGTCGTCACCATCGGCATGTTGGTCAATGTACGTGGGATAGGTGATGTCGCTAGGGTCAGCTCCGTTGCTTTTGTCGCAATGATGGCTCCGTTCGTGGTTTCGCTGGTATGGCAGCTGCCGCAGGTGCTTCGCGGTTTGCCTGCGGTGCTGCAGGTTGCGCCGTCCATCGATTACGGGGCCTTCCTTTCCACCGTTATTTGGGGCTACACCGGGTGGAATAGCCTGGGCGCGCTTGCTGGCGAGGTCAGAGACCCCGCCCGCACCTACCCTCGGGGAACGGCCATCACGCTGGTGCTCGTCACGCTCTGCTACGCGCTGCCCTGCCTCGTCAGCATCACGACGCACCCCCGGTACCGGGAATGGACGAACGGCTCCCTCACATCCTTCACTGGCGATGTGGGGGGCTGGCTGGCCACGCTGGCGCTGCTTGCCTCCGTGGCGTGCCAGGTGTCAGTCTTCACAGCCGGGCTGTCGACCAGTGCGCGGACCATGTGGGCCCTCGCAGGCGGCACTCAGTCATCCCCACAGAGCACGCCGCCTGCGGGCGATGCGCCCGCTGTTGGAGGCTCTCGCGGGGGCCAGGCTGCCCTGGCGACGCAGCACCTTCCCTCATTCCTCGCGCTCGAGTGGCCGGCCACCGGAGCCCCCATCGCCTCCCTCGCGCTCCACTGCGGGCTCATCGGGCTGATGTTCGCTTTCCCGTTCCAGTGGCTGGTGCAGGCGGACATCTTGCTCGCGTGCGTGCCGCTGGTGTTCATGGTCGCTGCCTTCGTCAAGCTGCGCATCACCCAGCCCGTGGGCGCGCGGCAGGTGCGGGACGTGTACAACGTGCCCTTCGGGTGGAAGGGCGTGGCTGCCCTCGTGCTGCCCAAGAGTGCCGTCTTGCTGGTGGCGGTGCTGGCTGCCAGGAGGGACACCTGGGCAGTTCCCGTCGTCGTCAACGTGGTTGCAGCAGCCGTCTATGGACTGCGCATCCACCTGCAGCAACGGGCGAATCAAGCACCCCCGGCCGCCGGCAAACACGGACTTGGGGAACAGGAGGCCGCCCATCCTGCTCTCGTATTCTACAGCGAGCGCTTGGCGGGTGTGGCGAGCGCGCACGAGGAGGATGGGTTGGTCGGCTCGGACGATGAGGATGCCGGGGACGACGCGTGGGCCGAGGACGCACAGCACGAGCAGCTCGCTGCATCGTCGCTCCTGAACAGAGGTTCGGGAGGCCGGCGCTGACGCTCTCGCCACGGCCATGTGATCGGTGGTTCCAGTCTCTTAGACTTTCAGAGTGGAGCGTGGTGAAAGTCATACGAATCTTTGAAGGCACGATTTGAACCCTGTTACCTGGTCGGCACATCATTCGCCACCACTGAGTTTATCCGTGCTGTTTATGTCGATCGAGCTCGAACGCTTGAGTGCGATACCACCGCGCGCAATCAACTGCAAGGCAGTTGAAGCAACGGACCGCGGCGCTACGCGTCACGTGCACAAGACGCAATTGCAAATTTGAAGGCTGTGGCTAACGTTTCACGCGAATTTTGTGGGTGTCCGAACATGATAATTAGGGCGGGTACACGTATTTCAGGGCGCGCACGAGTGCTCACATTAATATCGATCGAGAGTTTCACGAGGCATCCGGAACCGAACCTAAATTCGCGGGTATGCAGCTTGACGTTAGGGCAGCAGCTGCGACCAAATCATGAAACGCCGGCACAGCACGCGTATGATCCACAAACAGCGGAGTTACGTCGGGGCCTTGATCCAGCTGCGGGAGCCGGTGGCGGCCTGCGCTTGAGTCAGGCCCAGCGAGCCCCGCACCGCCTCGTCCACCGCAGCCAGCCCATCGAGCGCATGCTGCCGCACCGCAGCATCGCTGTCGGCAGAGGCTGCGCGCTGCAAGGCGGCGTAGCAAGCCCGCACGCCTTCCGCCACTGCGGGACTCGAGGCGAGCGAGAGGGCGGAGCGCTCGCCCGCTGCATGCCTCCCTGCACGCGCCGTGACGGACAACAGACCCGCGGCAGCGCCTGTGACGACGGCGCCGGTGCTAGTCGCTGCATGAGTCGCACTTGCCGGCAGCGCGACCAGCAGGTGCAGCAATCGACGCAGCGCGGCAGCCGCAGACCTGCGGACCCGCGCCGCGCAAGCGGTGATGAGCTGGGCGACGTCAGCAGGAACGGCAGAAGCCACAGGCTGCGCGTCCATGGCCACAGTCGCTGCTGCGTCTCCGCCAGGCCGGCGCGCCTGCACTGCAACATCTGGGACAAGCGACGCATCAAAGGTGCTGGTGCTGCGACCTTCCGCCGCCGTGAGCAGCAGCAGCCGTCTCACGGGAGCCGCTTCCAGCGGCGCCGTCTCGAACGCGAGGACGCCCTGCAGCGCGGTCACGAGGTCCAGGAGTGTAGACGCCGACCCAGGAGCCGACGCGTTGCTACGTCCCAACAGCACCGCCGCCGCAGCAGCTGGGGCTGTCAGCACCCGGGGTCCCGTGTCGCTGCCGGTGAGGCTGGCTGCGGGTCCGCCCAGGGCCGCCAGGACGTCTGCGGCACAGGCGAGGGCGGAGGCGCGCAGGTCTGTCCAGTCCACCAGGAGCAAGGCCATGTTGTAAGGGTGCTCGCCCGGGGAGCTCGCAGCAGCGCCAGCGCCAGTGCGGTGCTCCTCCCCCGCCCCCTCGGCATCCTCCTCGTCGCCGTCGCTTTCCCCCGCAGGAGGCGCGACACGCCGGTCGTTGGAGCCTGCCGCGTGCAGCGAAGCCCGCAGCAGGCGCAGCGATGCGGCCTCGGTCGCCTTCCAGCCCCGCGCCCCCACTTGCAGGCACAGGTGCAGGCACAGCGGCGCCCACTCTGCCAGCAGCACGCCGCCGCTCAGTCGCCGCACCGCCAGCGCCAGCGCCTCGCCGACACGCGCGCGCAGGCGGGCAGGCAGCAAGCCCGGCTGCTGCGCCGCGGCAGCAAGGGGCCGCGGCGATAGCCTGCCAGAAGCAGCAGCCGCGCCCGCGCCCGCAGGCAGCGCCCCGTCAGCGAGCACCTCCTGCAGGGGGCGCCCCAGGTAAAACCCAGCGCTCGGGGCTGCTGCCGCCGCCGCTGCTGCTGTCCCCCGCGGCACGTGATCGCGGGTCGAGGCAGGCGATCGGGCGGGGGCCAGCTCAGCATAAGCTTCAGGCGCGAACAGCTGCAGCAACGGGGGCAGCATCGCAGCGGGCCGCACGGCAGCGAGGGCTGAGAGAGCGTCTGCCGCCGCCAGGTTCACGGCGGCATCTGGGTGGGCCAGCTGCTGCAGCAGCAGGCCCAGCAGCGACGCGCCCTGGGCGCCGAGCTCCGCAGCATCAGCCCACAGGCGAGCCGTGGCGGGGGCTGCCACGCCCGTCTCTGTCTCGGCAGCAGGCAGCGGTATCGCTTCCGCCACATCCCCAAATACATCGCGCATCGCGGTCGGGCCAGCACGCACCGCCTGCAGCACGATGCGGCCAATCAGCCTGCAGCCCGCGGCCTGCAGAGCCGGCTCCGCGCGCACCGCTATCAGCTGGACCGCCTCTGCCACTGCCGCCGGGAAAGGCAGGCGTCGGCCTCCCACGTCCACAGAGTGAGCCAGGGGGGCGGTAGCCCCTCCCGGGGGCTGCGCTGCCGCGTCCGTCTCGGTTGCTGCCTGAGGGAGCGCAGGCCGCGGGAGGGTGAGGGCAAGGGCCTGCAGCGACGCGGCCATCTCAGCCACCTCACGCCCGCGCAGCCCAGCGCCCTCCCCGCCCTCGAGCCCACCCTCCGACTCGCCTTCCCAGCCTACGCGGGAGGGCTCCAACAGCAGTCCCGAGCGACCGGCGCTATCCCCCCCGCCGCCCAGCAGCCGAGCGAGGCCTGTGCCGGCCCCCGGCCCGCCTGCCCACGCTGGCTCGGCCTCCGCCCCAGCGCCCGGGTACTGTGCGAGGGCTGCGAGGAGGGGCAGGCAGGAGCGCAGGAGTGTCCAGATGTGCATCGACACAGCGGGCGTCGGCGCAAGCGCGGCGAGGTCAGACGGGAGGGACGGAGAGGCGGCGGCTGCAGCAGCCCCCTCCTCGCCCCCGTCCGTGCCCGTCAGCAGTGCCACTGCAGCGGCGGTGAGCAGGCTGAGGCTGAGGACCAGCACCTCCTCAGTGTCAGCGCGCTGCTGCGGAGACAGGCGGGCAGCCAGGGGAACAGGGGGCGGGGCGACACGCCGACCCGAGGCAGCGGAGGGGGGGCTGCCCGTTGGGACTGCAGGGCGCGGGCGCTGAGCAGCGTCGCCTGCAGCCGCTGTTGCCACCGCTCGCCCAACCGCGAGCAGCCATGTGGCTTGCGTGGCCGTTGCTTCGGTGGCTGCTGTTGCTGCTGCTGCGGCCGCTGACGTGTGCGTGCTGGGGCCATCCCCAAGGCACTCTCCCTCCGGTGGGTGCGAGGGCCAGGACTCGAGTACGGTGATCAGTGGCCGCCGCACCCCGGCAACCGCAGCCGAGCTGGCTGCAGGCGCCGCTGCTGCCGCTGCGGCCGAGGCGGGCAGAGCCTCTGCCAACAGCACCGGCTCATCAGTGCTGCCTGCAGCAACAGCCTGCGGAAAACGGGCGCAAGCTTGCGTGTGTATCCGCAGAGCGGCAGCAGCCTCGCTACCACTGCCGTGCACGTCTCCCAGCCCTACTCTTCCTGGATCTGGGAGCGGCAGGCCCAGGGCAGCCACGGTCATGTGCAGCACAGAGCGCACGGCCTGCAAGGCAAGGGAGGAGGCCGCCAGCAGCTGCGGCTTGAGCCGGTCCAGCAGGCGCAGCAGCAGCCCGGTGTGCAGGGCGCTGCCTGCCACGTCACCGGCAGAGTCATCTTCCGCGCCCTCTCCCTCCACACGTCCCTCCTCGGGGTCGACACCGCCGATCAGCCGCCGGCCGGCCGCGCGGCCTGCACTCATGCCTTGCTTTGCAGGCGGCCCCGCGAGGGCTCGCTGGATGGAGGCGGTGCGGGCAGCCCCGTACGCCTGCAGCAGGTGCGCCGTGAGCAGCGCTGCGGCGGAGGGGCGCTCAGCCTGCAGCCACGAGGGCGCGTCGCCGGACCCAGTGTGCGCAGGTGCCGCGCCTGCGCCCCCTCCGCCCCGTGGGGCGTGCCGTGCCGCCTCCTCCAGCACCTCCACCACAGCCGCACACAGCGCATCGGCGGCCACCTGGCGCTGGGAGAGGGCGGCGCTCACGAGCGGGGTGAGGACGGGGAGGGGCGCCTGCGCAGCGCCCGGACGCCCCGCGGCGTCAGCGACGAGCTGGTAGCCCGCCCCAGGCCCCAGCTCGAAGCGGGGAGAGGCGGGCCCGGAGGGGCCAGGCACCGGGGTAGGGAAGGCGAACAGCAGCGGGGCAGCCTCGCGGTAGGGATCGCCAGGAAGCGCTGCACCGGGCGCTACCGAGGCTGCTGCGCTGCGAGCAGAGCCGGCAGCCGCTCCGGCAGCCCGGGGCGCAGCTGCCAGCGGTGGCAGCAGCTCCTCTGTAAACCACGCGTGGAAGGCGGCAGCAGTACCCAGGAGATCACCCGTCAGGCCCTGCCTCGCTGCAGGATCAGCAAGAGTGGGGAGGGTGGCTGCAGCGCCCGCAGCCGCGCGCAGCAGGACGGCCACGGCCGCTGCTTGCGAGGGCAGGGCTGCGAGCAGACGGCCCAGCACCTCTCGGCAGGCGGTTGCAGCGCCTGTCCGGAGCCGGTTGCTGCGTGCCAGGGCGTAGAGGGTGAAGAGGGCTGGGGCAGCCGGGCACAGGAGCCGGAGAGACAGCCGGCCTGCGAGCGGCTGCCCCTGCGTCATGACGGCATGCAGCAGCTCCACGCTGCCCGTGACCTCGTCCTCGTCTGCGAGCACAAGGAGGGCGCCCTCCTGCCCAAGAGTTCCCTCTGTCCTGCTGCACCCATCTGTCGCCGGAGGGGCGCGCAGGCACATGTGCCGCAGGTAGGCAGCGAATGGGTCGCCGCCGCCTGCAGGGGTGCGGCTGCCGACGGCGAAGAGGAGCAGGGGGCGCAGCAGCGGAGCCACCACACCCTGCATGAGGAGGTGCAGGGGGCGATAGGCGGGTGGGGGTGGCACAGGCGCCATCTCTGCGCTGGCGTAGAGCAAGGAGTCCAGGGATCGGACGGCACCCGCACCCTCGGCGCTGCCATGACGATCGCTCCCGGAGGAGCTCGCGTGCAATTGGGCCGTCGCATGGGTTCTGGCGACTCCTCCAGCGGGCACCAGCATCTGACGCGAGGCCAGCAGCTGAGACAAGGTCAGCGCGGCAACGCTGTGAAGCCACGGCGCGCCCTGACCCCGCAGGTGAAGCAGGCGCAGCAGCTGCGGCGTGACGGCAGCCAGGTACGCAGCGGGCGACACCAACTGCAGCGGCGGGCTCGCGAGGATGTGCGCGACGGTGCCGCGGGCCCGGTCGGCCACCAGCGGATCGCCCATGTCAGCTGCGTCGCACACGGCGTCACAGAGCGCCTCCACACCGGAGATCGCGGTCGAAACGCCAGCAGCTGCGGTTGGCGAGTCTGTCGGCGAGAGCGGGCTGGCGCGCCCCCGCCGCGTCACGATGAGCTGGCAGAGCAAAGCAGATGCGGCGCTGACGATGCTTCGGGGAGGCAGCGCTGGGGGTGCATCCCCCGCATCCGCACCCCCGCCCGACGCCGAGTCACCCTCCCTCGCCCCAGAGGTGCTGCCCCTCTGCGCTGCTGCCACGGCTGCCTTAAGACCAAAGGCCGCTCCAACGCGGGCATACGGGACCAGCACTTGCCCCGACGTGACGGACAGCAGAGCGCCCGCCACTAGCCGGGCGGGCGCCGCTGTCAGGAGCCAGGAGAGCTGCTGCGATGGGTCGCTGCGTGCGCTGCCGACGCCTCCTTCGCGGTCGTCCCCGCCAGAACAGCTGGCAGAGGCGAGGTGCCCGAGGTCGGCGCCGCGGCTCAACCAATTCTGACACTGCAAGAGGCCGACGATGACTTCCGGCAGCATCCGCCGACGCAGCCTGGGATCGCAGCTCGTGGAGCCCACCAGCTCCGCGAGCGCGCAGCAGGTGCGGGCCATCACGGGTAGGCGGTCCACCACGCACGAGCCCGCAGCAGCGGCTGCATAGCGGATTGCTTCAGGGTCTACATGCAGGCCTTTCGGAAACTTGGTGTCCACAAGGACGTACCTGTCAAGAGCGCGCAGGCTGCCGGACTGCCCAGCAGCATCCACTGCATCCACGTCAAGCAGCGCCATTATGCACACGGCTGATAGCAACGTGCAAGTTGCACCAGCAAGAGCGGCTTGACGCACACCGAGTGGCAGGGTCGGCGAGGGGCCCGCGGTCTGGATGAGTTTGCTGACGGCGGAGATGTTGCTTAGGGCGGCACTCTGCCAACTCAGCAGCGCCGCTCGGCTGCGAATGCCCGAATCTTCCGAAAAGGATAAGAGTACAGCTTTGAGAGCATCAGACGTGCCGAGGGCGGGCCCCTCGCGCGGTTCTAGGGGACCGGACATTTGTCACAATGGTTTGTGCCCAACTCGATGATTGGCTTGTGGTGGAAGAGCAACGATTTTGTTGTGTTGTGGGGCCCGAGCCTCCTTGTTACGCTTCTGGTTATAGAAAGCATGCCCCACCTCGCTGAAAACACCTCAACGTGCGCGGCTCGAGGTCAAAACGACCCGGGAAAAGTTGTGCTTTAAATTGGCGAATGAATGGGCTGTTATTGTGTGACTGAATTTGACGAGTATGCAGCCTGTGTCTCCATCTCTCGCCGCTGCTTTCCCATGCGCGCTCGAACTCAAACACGGAAAACCTCAAATTATAGCCGACACTGCGGATCTCTCATCTCCCGCCATAGGAATGTCCTCCCCAGACTCTGCGAGCGCTGATGAGCGCGTTGCGTTCGTCGGGGCTGGAAACATAGCCACTGCCGTCATTCGGGGATTGGTCAGCAAAGGCATTGTGCCCGCTGCTGCGATTCGCGCATCGAGCCCAAGCGGTCCCAGCTCCGCGCTTCGCGATCTCGGCATCATCGCGACGCGCAGCAATGCGGAGGCTGTGGCCGATGCCACGATGATCGTTTTCGCAGTCAAGCCGATGATGATGGAGGCGGCCTTGTTCAGCTGTCGGGAAGTCATACCAGCCGACGCGCTGATCGTGTCTGTGGCGGCAGGCATCACATCGGATCAGATACAGTCCTGGCTCGGTGCTGGGCGGCAGCGCGCCATTGTTCGGGCGATGCCTAACACTCCAACGGCAGTTGGACAGGGCGCCTGTGGTATCTGTCCGGGCAGCAACGGGTTGGCTGGGGCTGAGCACCTTGCGCGTGTCGAGAGGCTGTTCAGTGCGGCAGGCGTGGTGCACACGGTCAAGGAATCACAGATGGATGCGGTAACGGGATTGTCAGGAAGTGGGCCCGCTTTCATCTGCCTCGTCATCGAAGCGTTGGCAGACGGAGGCGTTGCAGCTGGGCTTCCGAGACCAGTTGCCCTCTCGTTAGCCACCCAGCTGGTGCGTCGAAGCATGGCACAGAAGCGGGAGGCAGCGATGCGCTGGCGCGGTGCCGTCCACACGTGTTGTGCCTCCCCGAATCCTCTCATGTGCAGGTAAAAGGCACTGCAACGTTGGTTCAGGAGACCGGCCAGCACCCAGGCGTGCTCAAGGACAGCGTGACCAGCCCCGGGGGGACCACGATTGCAGGGGTGCATGCGCTGGAGACCGCTGGCCTCCGAGGGGCCCTCATGTCTGCGGTCGTGGCGGCCACTAAGCGAGCGGCAGAGCTAAGCGCTGCCGCGGCCCCTGAGTCGCATAAGCGGTAGCGTCAGTGCTTCCCGCACACCGAACCCCTCTGCCCGTCCTGCCAGGACGGTCCTGGTCCTTCCGGCTGCGATCGGGTCGTGCTATCACGCCCCGGCGTACGCGTCGACTGCGGCATGGCACCGGTTAGAGCCTTCGAGACAACCAGCCACGCTCGGTTCCTACTTCCGGGCGGCACCGTTGCCGGCTTGTTTCCCTCAGCAAGCACATGCACAGCTGCTAACTTGAGCGCAACTTGAAGTTGCGAAACCGAACCTGTACGCGTGCACATGCACACGTGTGCACCGACATCGACCGCCTGCCCTTGCATATGACCAGCCCCCGTGAGCGTTGTCAGCGAGCATTAAACGCATGTTTGGCACTTTCGCGAGGCGGGCGACCAGTCAAAATGTGTGCTGATGATCGGGCGATGAGGCGCGAACGTCTTTGATACATTCAAATGAGTAGTGTTGACGTCGACTGTCGGCGCCAATTCCAACAGCCTACCTGTCAGAGTGTACGCATTTCCAGCTTGCCAAGCCCGGTAAATCGGCGCGCACCAGCCCAAGGCATGCGCGAGTCCCCACATCCCACGCTGACAGGCACTTGAATCATCCGCAACGACCTCTAGATTTGCGGTGTGCATGCACCCCTCATCTGATCGAAGCTGCGGTAGCGCTCAGGCTTGCAACTGCCCCAGCGCCATGGGTGCGATGCGGGCAGGCAGCGTCGAGCTGCCGCCGCTCAGACTGCTGCGCACACACTGCATCTGGTGCGACTGCCTCGACAACGGCGGCAGCGATTCAGGGCTCACAGGTACATGGCCAAGTGCTCTACCCTCAATGTAGAGGCGAGTGTGTCCGCGTCCAGCTCGCCAAAGGGCAGGTACTGTACCGTCGCAGAGGCGGCGCCGAACAGAGAGAATGAGTTCAGAGAAAACCGCCCCTGTGCCAGCGAAGTGAGGTGCACGAAGAGGGCCGTACCAGTGCTCGACACGGAGATTGGCACGCTGCCGTCTGGGGCCGGGCTGCCGACCGTGAACGCAACCTCTGTGGAGGGCGGCAGCGCGAGGTTCGCTGGGATGTCTGCCAGCACGAGGCTCTGCACGAGCTCGCTGCCGCTGGCGTCCGCAATGACCGCGGTGACTACGCAAGTCTCCGCAGTGCAGCCCACCCTCTGGAGGGAAGTCGCGAGCGAGGAGCACGACTTGGCGATAGGCTCCCCTCCCACACATACCCAGGCCGCTGCGCCTGCCCCCGGATTGAGGGAGACGGGCGCTGTCGACAGCAGCTTCGTTGCACCATCCGCTAGTGCCACGGCGGTGAAGGTAGCCGTGCCAGTCATCCCGGCCAGTGGGTTGTCGTTCTTGATGACGCACCTGCCGTCCCCGCCGCACGCCACGAAGGCGTCCCGGTACAGGCTCTGCGCGAACCAGTAGTGCAGGGGCTTCCAGCGCCCGCCCTGCACGTTGCCGGGTGTGAACCCCACAGTTCCGTACTCGATGCTGCCCCAGCCGCCGGTCGGCCAAATCTCGCCCAGCTGCCACGTCACGGTGCCGAACTGGTTCTGGCTGCGACGCGCCTCGATGTCGGATTTCATCTCCAGAGCCTGGCCGAGCTGGCACAGGAAAAGCTGCTGCTTGAACGCGGCCTCGCCGGTGGCGTTGAGGTTTACGCCGCCTCCAAAGTACGCCGCGATGATGTTGTCGCAGGGGTAGTTGCGCTGCGCCTGGACGTTTCCGCCCACGCACACTTTTTGAAAGCCCTCAGTGCACGAGTCGGCTGCCGCGCCGCCGTGGAGTCCCCAGTGCTGCGGGTCCAGCGTGGGGGCCATGCTCTCGAAGCTGCTCATGGCCACGCAGCCGAACTCGGAGGCGAAGACGCCCTGCTGGCGAGGCCCCAGCTCCTGCGTGGGGCCCAGCGCCACGGGCACGTTGGGACTGAAGGGCGCGGCCCCGCTGTACCCGTTCACGGTGGGGAAGCCGCCACCGTGCTGGTACGGGCCGTGCGTCTCAATCGGGCCTGCGCCCGCCACGCCAGCAATGGGATGCGGCTGCAGTCCCGCGGAGCTGTTGTTGGGCAGGCCCCACAGGGAGTCCACGCCGCTGCTCCAGCCGGCGCTCGGACAGCTCGGCCAGGGCGGGCGAGAGGGATCCTCCTGAACCACAATGGGGGCCACGAAGGTGATGTAGGGGGTGCCACCCGTGGCGCCGCACCTGCGCGGATCGGAGAGCACAGACAACGAGAGGCGGTATCAGCGGGCTCGAAGCAGCAAGGTCTGGCCGCGGCAGGGAGAGCGCAGAATGTGGGAACGGAAGCAATCCACGAGGAACCTCTGAGGAGCCCAAACTCACTCGTTGCAGAAGTCGATGAGGGCGAGGCTGGGGTGGCTGGAGATACGTCGCACCTGGTGCCGGATCTCCGCGTCCTGCGTCGGGGTGGCCGCAGGAGAGTGCCCCCCCTGCGCGTACATGATGTCGTGGTACAGAAGGATCCCGTTGGCGTCGCACTCGTCGAAGAAGACGGTGGGCGGGTAGATGCCGCCACCCCACACACGCATGGTGTTGAACCCTGCAGCGGCCGCGCTGCGCACGAGGTAACGGTACGCGTCAGCGCTCAGCCGCCCCTCCAGCTCCTCCATTGGAATCATGTTGCCGCCGCGAGCCCACATATTGCCTCCGTTCACTCGGAAGCGCATCGTCAGGTTGCCGCTGCCGTCCCCGCCCGCCAGGGTGCTCGGGTCCGAGTCATCCGCCGTGACCACTACGAAGGTGCGGAAGCCGACGCTGCGGGAGTCTTGCACAGAGTCGCCGCCCGCCGCATCCCAGCGCACCGACACTGCGAAGAGCGGGTGCGCCCCCATGCCGTTCGGCCACCACAGGGGCACATTCAAGGCGGTCAGGTTGAGGGTCACGTCAGAGTCGCCCGCTGGCAGCGCCACAGCACTGGATGCCGTCGCCGAGCCACTCCAGTTGCCGGAGATGGTCAGCGTGCCGGCGACCGGGCTGGGGCTCGTGAAGAATACCTTGACCGCCACACGCCAGGGGCCGTTAGCGGCGTCCGTGAGGGGGGCGACGGGGTATGCGCCCTCATAGAAGGTGTGCGCCACCGTGTGTGTGATGGTCGTCGAGGCTGCAGATACCAGATACACGCTCTTCCAGATGCCTTTACTGAACGTGGTGGCCCCCGTCGCGGAGGCTGTGTTGGTGTACGGAGCCCAGTCCCAGCCTCTGCGCGGACAGGGGGAGGATCAGAGGCAGGGGTGGACAGGCGAGAGCAAGCGCGGTGGCGGGAGCGCGAAACAACTTCGATCTCCGTGGTGTTAGTGCAATGGCGCCGCAGGAGCAAAACGACAAGGAAACGACTCGGGAAGAACCAGCCACCGCGCGAACCATCACCAGCCGCAACAGACTCGAACGAGCACGTCAACCCACCCGGTGCATGCCGCCCAGCGCGATTCGTTGTTGCGGCCGTCAAGCGATGTTGTGAAGGAAACAACCAGCTCGTTGCCGGCGGGTTTCAGCAGAGCGCCCACCGGGTACACGTAGCGCAAGAATTGGTCCGACGAGTAGCCGAGGTAGCCGCCGTTCAAGGAGATGTCTGCTGCCATCTTGATGCCGTCAAACACCAGGTAAACCTCCTTGCCCGTCAACACGGCTTCATCCAAGTCGAATTGCACCGTGTAATTCCAGCGCCCAGGCGCATCCCAGATCGGTGTCTGGGTGCTGCCAGCGGGAATGAAATTGAGTTCTTGCAGCGGGTCGGCGATAACCCCAGCCCGATTCAGGTCGGTTAACAGATCACCAGGTACGGATGCGCCAAGCTGCGGAGTGGCGACGGAATCGGAAGGTTGAGAGAGCGAGCTCCGCGCGGATATCAGTGGAGAGTGTTCGCGGCAGTGAAGCTGACGCAGCGCAGCACGATGTCGCTGTCGAACACACCGTCAGGTCGCCGTTGGAAACGCTCCAGCCGATCCCGTCGAGGGGCTGGTATGCAGCTCCTTGGATCTGGTAATCAGCAAGTCCGCTGGCGAACGCAACCCCGAGGGGTGCGAGAAGCCTCCAAACTATCATGACGAAGGCAGATCTAACGAGAGTCAAATGTCTGCACGAACCTGAACTCCTTTCCCGGCTCCAAAAAAAGACAGAAAGTTCGGCTCCAAACGATTCGCGCGTTAAAAAAAGACAGAAGTTCAAATCGCCATTGACTACCGCCAACGCAGCACGTGGTGCAGA
>Ga0066413_1000045_pt1 | contig 24950 bp, 17 predicted proteins | sample LakWasMet19_HOW5_2_FD_59540 | JGI IMG/M metagenome (GOLD analysis project Ga0066413, IMG submission 59540) | Freshwater sediment methanotrophic microbial communities from Lake Washington under simulated oxygen tension - Sediment Metagenome 19_HOW5 | ecosystem: Environmental > Aquatic >...
AAGATTGAGCGCCTGCTTTGAAACTCCCGGATGGCTAGCGCATGCATCCCGGTATGTCGCCCGGCCCAACTTACCCAAGGCTTCTGCTGTGTGCACGGCAATGTACGGTCAAGTCATATTGGGGAGCATTCGTATTGACTTGCTGATTTCATCAGCCCGCGAGGGTGCAGCGGTATCACAGCCGCCGATACGCTGGAAAGCCGCAGCAGACGGGGGCTGCGACTGCAGTAGTAGCATGCTCACAGCCCCGCACACCACAGAATGCATGGTTGGGCTCTTCACTCGTGGATGCGTTCACAGGCCCGCAGTGCCAGCCATGGAAAAGGTCGCTGCTGCTGGCAGTGACATGTATACTCCACCGCTGGCGGCAGCGGCGGCCCTTGTCACAGCCGCAGCAATGCTTCCGCGTAGTTTATCGCTGCAACGGGTCAGGTTCGGAGTGGCAGGTGCGGCGGACGTAGGCGCGAGTGCGGGGGCACAGACAGCCTATCCCGTCATACCTATCAGCAAGGGTGGCTGATTAATATTCCGCCGTAGTCTGAGCGGCAGGCAGCACCGTGGTCCGTTATCGATAGCTAGCGCAGGCGTGCACTCGCGTGCATGCCAACTTCGAGTCACAGATGCATGTGGTTTTCAGTTGCAAACGTCGATGGACAATGGACAACGGAAAACTAGAACAGTTAAGCCCACGAAGCCTCCGGCCTGCTGTTTCAGCAAGAAACACACGCAACGAGACAGAGAAACGAAGTAGCAGCTGCGGCTTCAAACACACGGTGGCACTTCAAAGCTGCTGCTGCGTTGGACGCGGCGGTGGTTGTCGGCCCAGTCACACGTGTAGCATGCGCGTGCGACCCGTCGCACAGAGCTGCGCCTCACCGCCTGCTCGTCTGCCCCTTCGCAGCGAACCTGTTCTTGCCGCGCTTGGCCTCCTTGACCTTCCCTCCCGCACCCCGGGGGGCGGGCGCGGAGGCGCGGGACATGACAGTGCGGCGCCCCTTGGCGGCCAGGGAGTTCACTGCATCGCGCAGGCCGCCGCCGTCACCGGCGATCATGGCTTTGCCTGCGGCGCCGCCAGGCAGCCCGCCGCGCTTGCCTCCCCTCCCCGCAGCAGGCGCAGGGGTGTCCAGCTCTGAGCCCATCAGCACGCGAGGGGCCACCAGGGCGGAGCCGTGGCGCGCAGGCATGGTGGCCGCGCCGCCTGCCGCTGCGCCGCCCGCAGCTGCTGCCGCGCCCTCACTCGCGGCAGCGGGCAGCGCCTCAATGCGGATCAGGGCCTGTGCTGGGTGCTCCCCCTGGGACAGCAGCGGGTTGGAGGTGATGTAGCGCTTGCTGCTGCCCGCAGGCAGCAGCGACTCTGCCAGCATCGCCTGCAGCTGGCGGCGCAGGCCCGCAAGCTGCCCGCGCCGCGCCTTGGCCTCGCGGTGCGCAGCAGCCAGCACCTCCTCTGCGTCGTCCCCGCTGAAGCGGGCCAGCTGGCTCGCGACGTAGGCATCCGCCACGTCCTCCCCGTCCCCACCGCCAGCGCCCCGACCCTTCTGCTGCTTGCGGCCCGCCTTGGCGGTGCCCGCAGCGGTCAGCGTCGCCACGAGTGCCACCGCGGCCCCGTCGTCTCCCTTCGCTGCCCCGGCGCGCTTGGTGCCCGATGACCCAGCCCCCGCCTCCTCCGCGTCAACGTCGACCCCCGCCGCCGCAGCCGTGCGCACCAGCCAGTGCTGCTCCGCCGCGTCCTTGTTGAGCTTCATGCCCTCCACGGCGATGCGGCGGGCGAGCGAGAGGCGTGCCACCAGGCGGCGGGCGAAGCGGTCGTCCACGGGGAACTCTGGCAGCCCCTCCTCCATGCCCAGGGCCCCCATCGTGCGCGCGTAGCGCTTCTGGTCGTCGGGGCCCACCAGCGCGAGGGCGAGGCCCGCCGTGGAGGCGCGGGCGGTGCGGCCGCAGCGGTGCACGAACGCCTCGGCGCTGTGCGGCATCGAGTAGTGGATCACGTACGACACCGCCGGCACGTCCAAGCCGCGCGCAGCCACGTCGGTGGCGATCAGGATCGCGCGCGGGTCGGCGCGGAAGCGCTCCAGGTGCGTGATGCGCTGGCGCTGCTGCATGCTGGCGTGCAGCGTGTGCACGGGCAGCTGCAGCGCCTCCAGCAGCGCGGACACGCGGCGCAGGGTGGAGATGGCGTTCACGAAGAGCAGGGTGCGGCCCGGGTAGCGCAGCAGGAAGTAGTAGAGGGCCTCGTCCTTGTCCTCCTCGCCGCAGGAGACGCGGGCGAGGCGCAGGCCAGCGGGCAGGGAGACGGCGGAGGAGGAGGTCGCCTCGCCCGCAGCGGCGGAGGCGGCCAGGGGCGCATCCTCGCCCTCCTTCGCGGGCGCCTCCTCTGCCTCGCCCTCCGCAGCCTCCTCCTCCTCCTCGTCGGAATCGCCCTCCTCATCGCTGCTCGCGTCGGCGCGCGGCGCCCGCTTGGTGGCGGCAGCCGCAGGGGCTGCCGCGGCGGCCTTTTCAACCTTGATGACGGCAGGCTTGCCCAGCAGGCCGACGCGTGCCATCAGCAGCTCCAGCGGGCTCAGCTTCGACGCCTCCTCCAGCGCCCGCTTGTACGCGCGGCGGCTCGCCTTGGAGTGCGCGGCGCGGGCACGCGCCTTCTCTGCCTTCTGGCTCGCAGCGTCCCCGCCAGCGGCCGCGCCCGCCCCCTTGCCGCCCGCAGGCTGCTCCGACGCGCCCGCGCCGTGTGCTCGCGCCTCCAGCAGCGCCTTGGCCGCGTCGCGGATGGACTGGCCGGTGGACAGGCCGAGGGTGGCCGAGAAGAGGAAGGTCTGGCGCTTGATCTTGGCGGGGGTGGCCACCAGGTGAGAGGCGCCCTCCGCTGCAGGCGCGCCGCCCACATCGCCAGACCCCTCATCGTCGCTGCCGGCGCCGTCCTCCTCCATCGCAGCACCTGCAGCTTTTGCTGCAGCCGCGTGCCTCGCAGCAGCAGCCCGATCCCGCCGCTCCACAGCCGCGATGACCGCCTCGGCCTCGGGGTCAACGAGGGAGGGGTCGGCAGAGAGCGGGGGCTTGAGCGCCGCCAGGATGCTGTGCAGGGCCGCGAAGTGCCCCTTCTCGCAGAGCCTGTCCGCCTCGTCCAGCACCAGGAACTGCAGCCTGTGCAGCGCGGAGAGGTGGTCCAGGCCCCCCGCAGACATGAGGTCCCACAGGCGGCCAGGCGTCGCCACCACGATGTCGGGGCGGGACCGCAGCTGGCGCTCTTGCTTGGAGGTCGCGAAACCGCCCACGATGGCCACAGTGGCGATGCCGAGGGGCTTGGCCACCGCGTTGATGTGGTCGGTCACCTGCATGGCGAGCTCTCGCGTGGGCACGAGGATGAGGCCTGGCAGGTACTCCCACTGGCGCCGCAGGGGGGCGGCTGGCTTGCGCTGCGGCTGCTTGCCCGCGGGCGCTGCGGTGGCCACCTCCTCCTCGGCGTCAGAGTCCTCTGCTTCTGCGGCAGTGGCAGTGCGCGCACGCTTGGCGGGCGGCTGCCCGCGCGGCGCAGACGGCGCCGCTGCGGCGTCTGCAGCAGCCGCACCCCCAGCGGCGGGCGCGACCTTGGCGGCTGCTGCCAGCGCCTTGCGCTTGTAGTGCCGCATCTTCTTCACCTTCCTGCCGCCAGGCGCGGCAGGCGCAGCGGCAGCTGCAGCAGCGGGCTCGGGCTTCTTGGTTGCGCCCTTGCCTGCGCGCCCCTTGGCCCCCTTGCGCTCCTCCTCCTCCTCCTCTGAGTCGGAGGCCGCCGCGGCCTCCAGCCCCGCAGCATCGTCGCTGCCGTCAAGCCGCTGCCCGATCCCCAGCAGCTGCCGCCGCTCCAGCAGGCGGTGCAGCATCGGCAGCGCATACGCCAGCGTCTTACCGCTGCCGGTCTCTGCCGTGCCCACCACGTCCTTGTAGCTGCGGATGGCAGCGGGCAGCGCCTGCTCCTGGATGCGGGTGGGGGCGGGGAACCCCAGCGCGGCAATCCGCTCCAGCAGCGCCGGGTGCAGGCCGAGGTGCCCCCAGCCCGCGGTGACAGCCGCCAGGGGAAGACTTGCCCGGGTGGAGGGGGCGGCAGGCGTGTGCCGCCTGCCGCCCCCTCCGCCTGCACGTCCCGTGGCGGTGGAGGCAGCGCAGTCGACATCGCTGTCTGAGGCGACTGAAGCCTCGTCCTCCTCCATCGCCTCGGCCGCAGGGGCTGCCGGTGCGGCAGCCTCAGGCTTCACGTCCTCCTGCCTCTTGCGCTTCGCACCCGACACCTGCGCCTCCTGCGTCTGCCCCTTCGCGCCCTTGGCTGCCTTGCTGTCCGCAGCAGCTGCGGCGACCTTGGCTGCCTTGCTGTCCGCAGCAGCTGCGGCGCCCTTGGCCTTGGCGTCCGCCTTGGCGTTCGCACCAGCAGCAACAGCAACGACCTTTTCCAGCTGCTTCGACGGCGCAGCCTTGTCCGCGCCCTCGACAGGCACGGCACCGGCTGCAGGCAAAGCAGACGCCTTCCCAGCGGCGCCCTTGACCGCGAAGCTGATGCTGCCGTCTGCCTTGCGCACCAGCTCGTAGCTGCCGGCCGGGATCTCCTCCAGGCCCACAAAGCCCGTCAGGTCGTCCGCAAACTTGGCGCGGCTGAAGTCGTAGGCGCTGGAGCGCCAGGGCAGCTTGCCGGACGCGCCGCGCTCACTCTCAAACTGGACTGGCAGCGGCGCCACGTCCTCATCGCCATCATCCTCCGCCCCCTCCTCGTCAAATTCGCTTTCGTCGTCTTCCCCGAGCTCTTGCTCCAAGCCACCGTCGTCCTCGTCCTCGACGTCGCCGCCGCTCTCACCGTCCTCGCCGTCGTCGCCGTCGCTGACCGATTGCGCCTCTTCTTGATCACTCCCACCGTCAGCGTCATGCTCCTCGTCTTCAGAGGCATACTCGCTATCGCTGGCCAACATCAAGTCCATGTCACCCTCTGAATCGTCGCTGTCATCAACTGGCGGCTCAGCGGACCGAGGTCGCTTGCCAGCCACCAGTGTGGTGCCGCCATTGCTCTTGCTGGCGTCAGCGGCACGCTTGCTCGCTGCCGCGTTGAAGGGACCTTTGGCAGGCGCCTTGCCGCGCATCACTGGCGGGAGCCGGCGCCGGCTGAACGAAGAGCTCATGCTCGTGGAGCGACACCGCTCGTGCGTCGGCTACGCAGCAAAAGGCAAGATAGCTGATCGCTAGGCTTCACGAAGTAGACCAAAAACAGGCGCAAGCTTCCACATCACGCAGCGCCGAACAGGCCTCTTTGTTCACGTCAATCTCACCCCGCCCAACCCTGCCTCGATTCATCCGACATTGACGACAACGAGTCGGCAGCAATCTCGCCGGGAAGGGAAGCATAAGCACAAGCCGTTCAATGCTGTAGCAGAGCCAATGCCTTGGACTCTAGAACTGGCTCATGAACGTAGCTCGAGCAGCTCGGAATCTTTAGATTCACGGCAGACTTTGACTGACAGCCGAGTCTGCATGTTGAAAGGGAACCCTAGCAACACCGTGACGGCACTGGGTCGTGGCAACTTGAGCGTTGATAGCTTAGCTGTAACAGGTGGCTTAGGCGCGCCTTTTTGGCGACCAGCAGTGCATCATCAAGATGTGATGCAATGCTTGCAGGCTGTCACCACGGCGCGGCACCCAGCTTCGAGAGAACGCGACCGCGTTGCAGCTCGCCAGCGCTGAGATGTCACGTTCTCTCTAACGGCACACGTTCGCTCTCGCCAGTGATAGCAACACCTCCGTCAGACCCGTGGCGACAAGCGGCTGAAGCCGCCGAGCTCGCTGTGCGCAGCCGTATGCGCTGCTGCACTGCGGTTGCTGCCGCCATCGCCAACGTGCTCATTGGCGCCCCTGCTCAGAACCAGTGTCACGAAGCGCGGAACCGCGAGTTGCTGTATGCGCCAGGCCGCGCTGCTTTTTGCGCCACCGGCGCTCCGCGGGCGCCAGCTTTTTGGCTATCTGGAGCTGCGGCAGCCGTCTTTCGTCCTCCATCTCGATCGCGAAGCCCGCGTGCGCAGGCGCATCAGCAAGCGACGCGACACAGGAGGCGTAAGCTGCACCGGCTTCACAGCTCGCTATGGATACCGGAGTCCCGCAAGAAGTTGCCCGGGCACGGATGCCGGCTGCGGGTTTCGAGGAGCCGACAGAGCTACAAGCAGCAGCGGAATCGGCCGTACCACTGCCTGCAGCTGCTTGTGTTTCGATTCCTGAGGCATCCCGCCGGAACTCCTCCAGCACTGCGCTTTGGTTCGGACCCAGCCACACGAACCAAATGCACTGAAACTTGCCGGCGCGCACGTGCTGGAAGGCCCCTGCCGCGTCCACCGCCCTGCTGGCTGCGTCAACGAGCGCAGAGGAGCCGCCGGCCTCCAGCGACGGCGCCGTGAAGGAGTACGGCGCCTCCGTGGGCCCGAGGTAGAATGGAGCGGGCAGGCCTGCAGCGTGCAGGTGCGCCTTCAGCTCCCAGAAGTACCGCTTGCGCGCTACATACGCGGGCATCAGCGCAAACCACGGCTTCCGCCTTTCGCGAAGAAAGCTGCAGAATCGTTCCATGTGATCACCCGAAAAGGGCGGATTCGTGACGAGAACGTCATGCGGTGGCGCTGCCCCTGCTGCTGCGGTGGAGTAAAAGTCTTCGTTCGCGTTGTAGACACGCGGAAACCCGAGGAGCCCCAAATGCGCGACAACTGTGCCCTCGCAGTAGTATGGATCGTACAGGCGCAAGTCTGCGGCGAGCGTGCCTTGAGCGCGAGCTGCGGCATTCAGCAGCGGCGCAATGTGCTTGTATGCCACAAACGGCGTCTCCGCGTGATCGTGAGGATCTACATCGAAAGGGTGCGCGCTCGCCACCGCCGGTGTTAGCGCTGAGCCTTCATCAGGCAGACTCTCAGTCACACGCGATCTCTTCGTCGACGGTGCGGACGATTTGCCGTCCGCGGGTTCTGGCCGGCTGCGCTTTAAGTCCATTTTGCGGATGGTGGACAAGTCGTGGACCAGCCAGCAACACTTCGTCCGCTAATGCGAAGTAGAAACTACCGCGACCCCCATCTCTGGTGCCGCGCCATGCCGGTGATTGCGCACGGAAAGTGCGCTCAGGCTGTCTCTTTTGTCGGCGATGGCGGATGCAGCTGCTGTTTGCATGTCGCTGGATTTCACACCGCGTCCCGGAATTCTGCTTCGTTCGAGTCTCGCGTAGGCAAACCTCCCGTGGGGTACTTGCGGTTGGGCACGGATTCGCGCAGCGCTGCCACCGTGGGGGCAGCCACCGGGCCGACTCGCCAACAGACAGTCCCGGGCAACTCGGAAGTGTGTGAGCTGTAAATCGAAGAACGGAGACCCTTCGTGATTGCTGCGCGTCACTCCCGAGCACTAGATCGACGAGCCAGCAAGCTAATGTAATGAGCTGTGGTTCAGCGTTCAACACGAAACTGACGAGACGCACTGACTTGGCCGTGAGCCACGGCCCGTGACGCCAGGCCGCCAGCATCTCGTTGCTTCCAGCGGTACCCGTGACTCTTGCATTTGAGCAGCCGTCGGCAGCCTCTGCAGCCTGGTGAGACACCCGTGCAAGCATTGTTGTTCACCGGCAGCTTCGGCGCACACACCCCGCCAGCAATTTCCTGTGCCGCACTCCTCCTCAAGAGGTTGAGCTTTGGAGCTTCTCCTCGATCGGCGTGGCAGACGTGGCATCAGCCGAGCCAGCCGGCCGTGCCGCAGGCGCCCGAACGGGAGCAGCAGACGCAGCGCCCACCTCGTGCGCCCCTGCCTCTCGCAGCAGCGTCAGCCCGGCGTCATGCACCCCAGGAGCCCCGTTCGTGGCGAAGCAATCGCGTGTGGCGATTGTGTATTCATCCCCGCGGGTGTCGGTGATGCGCCCGCCCGCCTCTTGCACCAGCAAGCTGCCCGCGGCAAGGTCCCAGCTGTTCAGGTCCAACTCCGTGAAGCCTGCAAGCGTAGGGAGAAGGCAATGCATTGAAACGGTGTGCTGTGGGTGACCGCACATGATGGAAAATCGAGCTGACAATGGGCACGCCTGATCAAGGTGCAGATGGCGTTGCACAGCTTTGAATGCCAGTAGATGTCAGCGATTGCACGCACCAGTAAATCGGCCAGCCGCCACGTACGCAAGGTGCATCGCTGCACTGCCCAGGCACCGTACACCACGCGAAGCGCGCAGCAAAGTGGCGAGTGCCTTCACCATAAGACCGCCAATGTGCTCTGTGTGGTGAAAGCCGGTGGCCCACAGCGCGCCCACCATCTCCGTGGTGTCCTTTGCAACATGAATGCGCTGCCCGCTGCAAAAGGCACCTCGGCCCTTGATGGCGGTGAACAGCTCCTCCAAATAAGGGTTGTAGATGCACGCCACCACTACGGTGCCCTTGTGGGCCACTCCGATGGAGACCACGGAGCTGGGAATGCCGTGCGCGAACATGGTTGTCCCGTCGAGGGGGTCCACGATCCACAGCCACTCCTTGGCCGCAAACTCGGCCAGCGCGCTTGTGCTCGCGGCACTGCCCGGGGGCACACTTTCTTCCCCAAGCATGCTGTGTTCCGGAAAGGACGCTGTGATGTGCGCTTGGATGATGTCTTGGCATTTGGTATCGACTTCAGTCACAAGATCCTTGGTCGTAAACTTTGTCTTCCCCACCGGAGTTCGGCCCAGGCGGGAGCGCATCAATCCGCCAGCTTCTTTTGCTGCTGAAACGGCCACATCCAGAATGCGATCCAGCAGCGCATCGTGCGATGAGTGTGCCATCGAGGATCTGGTGTTCCACTAGCCTTCTGCGGTGCTGAAACAGCTGGAGAGGGATTCAGATGGGTGGCAAACCAAACCCCACGCAAGCATGCTTGGTATAGCCTGCACGAGAGCGACGAGCTGGCTCGCACGCCGCGGGATCGTTGTCGAAACTCTCACGGGCGTCTGCTGAGGACTTCAACTGCCACACAGGTCCTGTTTGGCGAGATTTTCAGCTCTCAATCGCTGACACATTGCTTTTCGTTCAATCAAAAAATCAATGCGCGGTCTTCCACTTACAGGCCACCTCGTGACGCTCTTAGATACTGGTCGTGCACCAAGCCGAGCCGCCACAACCTGCGGCCACAAGAGAACCTTGTCAAATCCCACCAGCCCCACGATGTCGGTCGCGACACACTATGACTCGATTGCCATCTTGGACTTCGGTTCCCAATACAGTCACCTAATCGTGCGCCGAATCCGCGGTGCGTCGTGGCCCGGAAGGTTGTGATTCTGGGTCTGCCGCACACTTGGGGCGGCAAAACCACCTCAAGTCTTGCACTGTAGTTGTGCGCGCGATCACCTGCAGAGCTCAGCGTATACTGCGAGCTGCACTCATGTCTCATCGAGGCCGGCGTGCTTGAGGCGATGCCCCACCTCAAGGGTGTGATATTTTCGGGCGGCCCATTCAGCGTGTACGAGGATGGCTCGCCTCACGTATCTGTGCGTTCGCACCCCATGCTCGCCGTTGGCTCGACTGAACGGACAGGCTCGTGTTGACATCAGCGTCGTGAGCAGCTGTGCGTCAACCACTCAATGTTGTGTGCGCGATATCTGATGCTGCGGTCTGCAGGCCAGCGTGTGGGAGTTTCTGCGCCGCACCAAGCTCCCAGTGCTGGGCGTGTGTTACGGCCTGCAAGAGATGACACACGCACTGGGCGGCGCAGTAGAGAAGGCAGAGAAGCGAGAGTTTGGTCACGCGATGGTGTCTCGTGTCGGAGCAGTCCCCGAGGGCGTTGACGATCTCCTGGCGGGCCTGGGCGCAGAGTTCAAAGTGTGGATGAGCCATGGGGACAAGCTGGTGCGCCTTGCGCCTGGCTTCCAACAGATTGCCACGTCCGCCAACTGCGAGCTTGCCGCCGTCGCCGGCCGCATTGGTGCGTGCCCAAGCCCACCGACGGATGCTGATTCAGTTTGTTGTCGAAGGTTCCTCGCCGATGCCTGAGTGCTGAGGTGTCTCTTTGCGTGCTCCTGCGCTGCAGACGGCGTGCCCATGTACGGCGTGCAGTTCCACCCCGAGGTGACGCACACGCCGGAGGGCCAGGTGATCCTGGGCAACTTCGTGCTCAGGATGTGCGGCGCCAAGCCTGAGTGGAGCATGGCCTCGTTCCTGACGGAGGCTGTGGAGGCCATCCGACGCACCGTGGGGGACAGCCACGTGATCGGCGCCGTGTCCGGCGGCGTGGACTCCTCAGTTGCTGCCGTGCTCCTGCACCGGTGAGTGGCCGCGCAGACGTGTCCAAGCATCAGAAGCCAGCAGACTGACGAATGCCCGCCAACTGATGGCAGCTGCGCCACCCGTTCTCCGAATTGTTCTGCAGTGCGCTGGGCCCACGCTTCCACGCCATCATGGTGGACAACGGCCTGCTGCGCCTGAAGGAGAAGGAGCAGGTGCTGGCCATGCTGAAGGACAAGTGCGGGGTGGACCTGCGCGCCGTGGACGCCTCCGGTGAGTGCCCGCGGTGAGAGCGCCGAGCAGCACTGCGCCCTGAGGTTTGCGCCGATTGTGCTGCGCTGTGTTATCTGCTCTGGCAGGTGGTGTGCATTGCATGGCGACTCATACGCGATCGCCTCTCCCCCGCTGATTGCTGCAGAACTGTTCCTGTCCCGCCTGAAAGGCATCACGGAGCCCGAGGCGAAGCGCAAGATCATCGGGCACACCTTTATCGAGGTGTTTGAGGAGGAAGTGCGTGCCTGCGGCGCTGTTGCTGCGCAATGCCGGCCGTGGAGCTCTTCCGTTGCCACCAGATGCAGGCTTGACGTCACGTTGACTCTGGAAATAACCATTTGTCTCCTCACCCTCACATTCCTCTGTCCCACCTCCGCAGGCCAAGGCCATCGGCTCCCGCGTGGAAGGCAAGGTCGAGTACCTGCTGCAGGGCACCCTGTACCCCGACGTGATCGAGAGCATCTCCTTCCGCGGCCCCTCCGCAACCATCAAGAGCCACCACAACGTGGGCGGACTGCTGGACGACATGTGAGCGCGCTGCATAGGCGCTTCAGCTGCAGAAGCGCCGCTAACTTATTCATGCCGAACGGAAGTCGCTCAGCTGCGTAGCGAGCGATCTACTGTGCTGCGCCTGGGCCACCTGACTTTGTTGATGTTGCAGGAAGCTCAAGCTGGTGGAGCCCCTGCGCGAGCTGTTCAAGGATGAAGTGCGCGCCCTGGGCCTGCAGATGGGCCTGCCGCGCGATGTGGTGTTCCGCCACCCCTTCCCGGGGCCCGGCCTCGGCATTCGCGTTCTTGGCGAGGTGGGTGCCAGGCCTGTATTCGGGGCTCTGCGCAGGCGCACTGCAAGCTCTGCTCGCGAACCAGACGCTACCTGTTGCTGTGTTACTGCGCACGGTCTGCCTGCTCCCGCACTGTCCCACTGTGGTCGCCCAGCACCGTTTGCCGTCCGCTGCAGGTGACGAAGGAGCAGTGCGACCTGCTGCGCGCTGCAGACGCCATTTACCTTGAGGAGCTGCGGGCCGCAGGCGTCTACGACAAGATCGGGCAGGCCTTCGTGGTGCTGCTGCCCGTGCGCAGCGTCGGCGTGATGGGGGACTGCCGCACCTGGGAGCAAGTCGCGTGCCTGCGCGCCGTCACTACCACGGACTTCATGACCGCAGACTTCTACCGCATGGACTACGATCTAATCGCCCGCATCTCCAGCCGCATCACCAACGAGGTGCGAGGCATCAATCGCGTGACGTATGACGTCACGTCCAAGCCGCCCGGCACGATCGAGTGGGAATAAGCAGCGCTCTTGAGACCACCGCTGTTCCCGGGGAGCTGTGCCGCGAGCTCGCTGCACGGGGTGAACATTTCGAGCGGTGAACATTTCGAGCGGTGCGGGGCCGAGTCTCAGGTCGCTCTCGCTTCAACTTGCAAATGACTATGGCCTCTGCGACGATAGTAGGTACTCTGCAGACTCTGAGCCGCCCGATGGGGGCCGTTGCATGTGCAATGCATGATGTGCCTGTCGATCAACAATACGACTCCCGGAAGTGCGGCAATCGCAACAGCGAGCCATGGCATCGGACACGTTTGCGTACGTCGCAACGCACGGATCGAGAGCTCAACTTGCCAGTCGAAACTTCAATTCCACAGGAGGTGCAGCACCGCGGAGACGCACCTCAGATTTCGCAATAGAAACCGCGTGCGCGCTCCCGGCAGCCAACCGCTGCCGCTGGGGGGGCGGCTGCGAAATGGATGGCAGCCACCCGCGCTGTCAGCCCGAAGACGGCGTAGGGAGCAAGCATTTGATAGCGCTGAACGCGGGTGCTGCTCGCTCTCCGCCCTCGCGGCCCCCCGGAGCGCCGGGGCGGCTTTTTTGAATGCGCCAGCCAGAGCGGGGCAGTCGATGACCGGTCACCATGCACGGACACAAACGGCGCGAGCACTGCATGCAGCGCACCCGCGACGTGAAAAACACAGCAGTCAACAAGGTGGTGGTGGGGCTGCCGTGCGGGCGCAAAATAGGTGACAGCGGGCATGCGACAGGACATGCAGTGAGGGCGGGGTGAGAGGGCTGCAGAAGGCGAGCTTTGAGCGGAGCTAATAGCGGAACCCAGCGCGGGGCGTACAATGTGGCAGCGCTCACTCCTCGTCCATCCGAGATGAAGCCGAGGACCCGCCGCCGCCCGCACCCGGAACGGCCGCGGGTGCGCCCCCCACGCCGCTGGCCGCGCCTCCTCCTGCCCCGAGGTAGGCAGGAGCTGGCGCGTGACCCGCTGCCATGTGAGGGATGCCAGCGAGGCCTGGCGCGGCTGCTGACACCGCCTCGACCCCAGCTGGTACATCGAGAGCGAAGCCGACGCCGTCTTCGGCAGCGGCGGCCTCGGCCTCGGCCTCCAGGCGCTTGCGCTCAGGCGCGAACCAGGGGTGCAGGTGCAGGTGCTCTGCGGTGGGGCGCTTCAGCGCGTCCACCGTCAGCATGTGCGTAACCAAGTCCAGAGCCTCGGGGGACACGCGCGCGTGGAAGCCCCAGCCGGTCAGCATGGCGGCAAGGCGCCCCGCCTCGATCTCCCGGAAGTACGCGCAGTGTGAGGAGGACGGCAGCTTGTAGGGGAATATCCCCCACAGCAGCACGAACAGCATGACGCCCAGACACCAGACGTCGATGGCCCGGCCGTCGTACGGCGCACCCTGGTACGTCTCTGGCGCCATGTATCTGCAGCAGGCGGAGCGAGAGTGCAGCGCAGGCGGTGAGCGCAAGTTGCGGGGGGCGGCGCGAGGGTGGCGGTGCTGCGACGGCCCAGAAGCTGAACCCGGCTGGGCTCCTCGCAGCAGCTGCACGTGCTCTGATCAAAGCGCCGGGGAAGCGTGCGGCCGCGCGGGTGCGGCGGCGTACGCACCGTTCCTTTCCGATGCGTGAGTCCCACGGAAGCAGCGAGCCAGGTATGTCCGGCATGCAGAGGGCGAGGCCAAAATCAATGATCTTAGAGACGGGGAAGGGCGGGTTTTCCCCCTCCTCCACCGATCGCATCACGTTCTCGAGCGACAGGTCGCGGTGCGTGATGTGTCGCGCGTGCAAGTACCGCACCCCTGCAAGACAGAAGGATCGGGCGAGTGGGCGCCGGATGACCGCCACAGCATCGGCATCGTTCGCCAGTCCGCAGAGCGCACCCAGCTTCACGGCGTACAGAAGACGATATCCGCAGCGTGCACTGCCTCAAGTCAGTGACGCACCTTGCAGGGAGTCAAAAATATAGCGCCGCGTCGTGTCCTCCGGCACTGCGCCGCCGCCGTGCGCCGCAATCTGGTCGAAGAGCTCCCCGCCGTTCAACAATTCATACACAAAGTAGTAATACACCTCGTCCTCCAGAAAGTTGAGGAGGCGGAGCACATTGGTGTGCCCCGGGTCCCCCAAATAGGTGAGCACGGCAACCTCCATCATGGGATCTTCCTTTACACGCTTTCCGTCCAGTGTCACGCCCTTGGCGATGCACTCTTTGAAGAGCTGCTTCACCGCTACGAGCTTATACGGCGGGGCCGACGGAGCCGCGAAGCTGCCGTCTGCCATTGGCGTGCACACAACGGCAGATTTGACCTTCCCCATCAAGGCATTCTGCAGCGTCCTAATGAATTGATAGCCGATGCGGCTGTCGACGGCACACAACTGGTCTCGCGCAGATCCTGCAGGGCGTTCGTGGGAGCGCAGCAGCGGTTGAGTGGAGCGCCCATGGCAAGGTGCGATTGCGACCGATTTGATCCAAGTGACAACGTGGCACGCACCGTCTGCCGCATAGGCGAGCCTCCTGCGGGCAGAAACCACCGGAGGCAAGGGCAACGCTAGAGGCTGTACAACAGAGCTCCCATGCAGCGGCGCCGCCCGAATGGGTGGCGCCACTGCAGCAGCAGCCATTTTTCGTGCTTGCGAAAGCCCAAGGGCAAGTCGTCGTCAATAAAACACAGCAATCAGCCAGCTGGACCCAAGTTGCAGGATGCGCGGCTAGTGCTTATGTATGTGATTGCAGATTTCCTGAACGTCACCGAAGATTCGCTCGCTGCTTCCACAGTAACAGACACAACACACGTCTGTTGGTCTGCCACTGTGACATCCGCCGTTGCGTGAGGGTGTCCTTCAACAGTATCAATCAAAACAGCGACGTAAAGTTGGACAGCAACTTTCAGGCAAGGTTGCAAAGCAGACAGTCGCAGCAGGCCTGCTCTCGTGTTTGATGCGGCGCTTGGTTGAGCGAATTGTACTTTTGCGCTGCTGAGCCCACGCTCTGCAGCTGTCCCATGGATGTCGCAAGCACCTGGGGGTTCGAAAGTGCGCTGGCTGCGGTTCGAGTGGGCCAGCCAGTCTTTCGCGGACTGCATGGGAGGGCCAGCGGACTCGCGCCTGAGCTGCATGAGACGTTCTCAGTCACGTTTGACCCGTTCGCCGGGCTTGACGCCCTTGCTAGCAAGCGGTATCCGTACGCACAAGGGGTGTTTCCTGTTGTTGGATCTCCCTCGAGAGCTCAATATTCGGCGTCTGGACCCAGACACACAGGGGATGTTGTTGGAGGTATCGAGCCAAAGATACCAGAGCCGGCCAGCTCTCAGAAGCACTCGGGAACGCCGACCAGTGACAACCGAGCAGTGACAGGCAAGAGTCCAGCAATCGGGACAGTCCCTTCAAGTTTGGCAGATAGGGACACCCCGGTCGCAGGCGCGCAGCCCGAACCCTCAGCAACATCAGCAGCAGGCGCGGCAGTCCCCTTCACAGCAGGCGGGCCACCGAGGGCTGGCCATCGCCCATCGCAGAGTTTGTTATCCGACGCGCTGCGCGGTAGCGTGGCTACGCAGGCTCTGCTCCCTGCAGCGCAGGCCGTGCAGCAAGTCGACAGCAGCGCGACACGCAGAACCGTCAGCGCGGGCGCCGTCATCGGTGGCCAGGGCGTCGTTGCTCTGCTGAGGGACGCCGCTCGCGTGGACGCCCGAGGCGGCAAGAGCAGCGCCCACGAGGTGCCGAGTGAAGCCGCGCACGCCAGCCGGCGCCCAGAAGTGCTAGTGGGCCAGCAGCAACTCGCTGGTCGCGGCGGCCCGGGCAGCCCAGCCGCCCCCATCACACCGCGAGATGACGTGTCCATCTCTGGCAACTCCTCCGTGGGCGGCGGCGGCCCGGGCTACTTCCGCGTGACGGTGTACCTGCCCTCCCGCGAGGCGCTGACGCTGCGTGTGCCCGACACGGCGAGCGTGCTGGACGTCATCGGGGAGGTGCTGCGGCAGCTGCGGGAGGGGCGCGCGGTGCGGACGGAGCCAGCGAGCAAGTCGTCGCGCCGCGGCTCCGGCAGCGTGCAGCAGCACCGCTCGCACGCGTCACGCTCCAACGGCGCAGCTGCGCCATCAGCCGACCCGCCCCCGCAGCCGCCGCTGGGGCCGCTGGAGGGCGACGCACGCTGCTACGAGATGCGGCTGCACGACGAGGACGGACTGCCAGACGAGGACTTCCCGCCGCTGGAGCGCAGCCGGCGCCTGAAGGCGTTCGGGCAGCAGGGCGGCCATGAATACTGCCTGCGGGCGCTGCCGGGCATGCTGGCCGCGTTTCGGGCGAGCGCGCCGGTGGCCAGCGGGGCGAGCACCGTCGGCGGAAGCACGGCCAGCGCGCGGGCGAGCAGGCAGGCCAGCATAATCAGCGACTCTGTGTCCGTCACGTCCTCTGAGGGGCGCGGCACGCATGTTTCAGGGGCCGGCGGCAGGGAAGGGGGCAGCAGGCGGGCGGCTGCGCTGGCACCCCCCTTCCCTGCTTCCTCGACGTCCGCCTCCTCCTCCGCCTCCTCCTCTTCCTCATCGTCCTCATCGTCCTCATTGTCACTAGCACCGCCCGCGCCTGGACCGAGCCCAGCCTCTTCGCGAACCCCAACGGGGACGCATCGAAGCGAGGGCGCAGCGGGCAGCGGTGGGGCCCAGGCCCCGCCCACAGCTGGCGCTGGGGCCGGGGCTGGGGCCGCGAGCGGGCACGGAGGCCCACAGGCGCCCGCACCCGCTGCCGCGCTGGCGAGTGCCCCCTCCGAGTCTCACGATGAGATGCTCACAGTGCTGATAGCGAATCACACGGACGAGGCGGCCCTGCCCAGTAGCCTCTTCCTGCCGCTGCTGGCTGGCGCGTCCACGGTGGCTGACGTCGTTGCCCAGGTGTCCAGTGTGGTCGACCTACCGCCGGGCATCGGGCTGTGGGTGTGCCTGCTGCCCGAGGACCAGGCGCGCCTGTGCCTCAGCAGGCCGGAGCTGCCCGGCGGGACGCGTCTGTCCCTCTGCGGCGTCGACACCATTATCGTGCATGCCGCGTACATGCAGGCAGCCGCACCGCCGCCACCAGCGGCGCAGGCGCCCGCTGCAGCGCCTGGAGCGCAAACACACGAGTCTGCGGAAGCCGCTGATAACCACACGGAAGCCGGCCTCGAAACAGGATTTGGCTATGGCGCTGCAGCGCCTGCTACAGCAGCTGCTGCAGCGCCTGCCACACAAGAGGTGGTGGAGGAAGAGGAGGTCGCACCCGCGCTGCCCGCGCGGACCGGGAAGTACCACTCTGGCGGCACGGTACACGCGCTGTCGCTCTCGCAGCCGCACCCGAGCAGCGGCGGCATCGCTGCGGAGGGGTTGCAGCGGCTCTCTGACCGCCTGCCTCCGCCGCCCCCGACCCGCTACGTGCGGTCTGCAACCGCCTCGCCGGTGCCCCCTTCAGAGCTGGCGGAGGCAGGGGCGGCGGCGGACGGGCGGCCCTCCAGCGGCCCCGCGTCGCCGCAGCCAGGCAGCACGGGCAGCAGCCCGGGCGGCAGCGCAGCGAGCAGTACACCGGCTGGGCACCGCAGGGACGGCGCCGCGGGCGAGGCGTCGGCCACGACCCTCTCATCCCCTGTGGGCGCAGCAGCCGGCTTCGGCGGGCCAGAATCTGCGTCGTCTGGCTATGCAATGCCGGCAGACTCCCCGGCAGCGGGCAGCGGCGGTGGCGGCGGCGGCGCTGACACGGCACGGGACTGGCAGGAGTGGCCTGTCGTCAAGATCAATACGCGGGGGCGGCGGCAGAACCGGCTGTTCGGCATCGATCGGGACCGCATCACGAACCGCAAGGTCGAGAAGCGGCGGCTGCTGTCTGACCGAACCGTGCACGCGGAGCGGCGTGTGGCTGACATTGTGCGTGTGGAGGTGCCCGCCGGCGCCGGCAACGCTTTCGCCATCACGTACCGCAGCAGCCCGGACAGCGACGAGGAGGGTGATGCGGGCGGCAAGAGTGGCGGCGGCGGGAGCGGCTCCGAAGCCACGCTGCGTTACGAGACGCGCACTGCAACGGAGCGGGTTGAGCTGCTGCACAAGCTGCGTGCGGCGCTCGCAGCGCAGCGTAAGGAGGGAGTGGTGGTGCAGGTGCCGTGACCCCAGCTCACGGGGGCCAGGTGCCGCCCGATCACCGCGCTCTCACCCGCGCAGCGTCAGAGCCGCCCACTGCCCGGACCGCGGACCGAGCAGCGGCTGCGATCACGAGCAGCAGGGTTGGTATGAGCACATCCACGATGACGAGCGGAGAGAGCTGCGTGCCAGGAATGCTTTGTCCCTCCTCCAGCTTGCCTGCGCGCAGAAACACCGCTGGGTGCAATGGCAGCAGCGGCCATGAGGTCCATGCGCCTTGGCCCGTCGCAAGCGATGCCCGTTCAGCCGCTGCCTCTCCTGCTCGCCGTGACTGCACGGCCCCCAGAAGGAGCTGCAGCAGCACCGATGCGAGCCGCCACACGGCGGAGACAGCGCTGAGGCCTGCGAGCGTGTGAAGATCCGGCGACCACAGCCGCTGCAGCACCGATTTGCGTCGGCTCGCTGCCACGTGCTCGGCAGTGGCGCTCGGGGAGCGGCAGGAGCCCCATAGCAGGTTGGAGAGCAGGGCAAATACCCAGACGTCCGGGTTGCACAGGCCTGACACCACGAGGGAAAAGAATCCCGCCCACGACAGCCCCGCCGCAGACTGTGGCCCGTGCATGTCGTGAACGGCGGCGGCTGCGCCTTCCGGAGTCGGGACTGCGAGCATAAGCTCAGGCAGTAACCCAATGAGCAACAATCCACGGCAGATGGCGAGAACTACGTGTGGAGTGGAGAGATCGGTGAGCCCGGAGTCCGCCTCGGGCGGCGGACCTCTGGCGACTGGCTGAGCAGCCACGGGCCAGTTTGCCCGCCTTCTTGTTGCGGGCTGTAGTGACATTTCAGCACGGCTGCGGCTGATGGGACCAATTTGCGAAGCAAGGCCTGTGCAGCCCGTGAAGCCTGGGCCGAATGTGCTGTGTTCGCAGTGACACCTCCTCCCGCTTGAACCTCTATCATTCAGTGAATGTGGTTGACTGGACAACAACGCGCAGAATCTACAAGCAATGAAACTGGGTGTTCGCGATCTCAACCTTGTACGCATCGTGCGTCAAGAATCTGAACGATCTTGAGTCTTGAGTCTGAAAGCTCGATTGTCCCCACATTGTCGTCAACGGGTCGATGAGTGGCAGTACTGCCCTCGTCTCATTGGCACACCAACTACCTTGAGTCTTCATGTTGCTGTTGTCGTGGCCGCCCTGTACGACGGCCTGGGTGCCTGGCGCGCGACGAGCATCCGGCAGGTGGAATGTCGACTGGACTCGCTCGCTTGTTGGTGGAGAAGGGCATCGACCCCACCCACCCACACGTGACACGACAGCTGGCAGAGGCAGAGGCCGATGTGCTGGCGGGACGGCCACTGCAGAGCCGTGTGATCTCACGCGCCCTTCACGGTGATCTTGCTGTGCCACAATGGGCCGAATTCTGCGCACACGTGAAGCAGATTGCTCGGGAGGTGCGGGCCAGCGTACATGGGGGCACCGTGGCGTCTTACATCCCCATGCTCAAGGAGGCGGATCCCGAGCTGTTCAGCATCAGCATCTGCACGGTGGATGGCCAGCAGTTTTCGTTCGGCCACACCGGCGCGACCACCAGCTGCCAGAGCACCATGAAACCATTCTTGTACGCTTCAGCGCTGGAGGAGGCGGGGCTGTCAACGGTGCACAACTACGTGGGCTTTGAGCCGAGCGGCCTGAGCTTCAACGAGATCTCGCTGAACGCGCAGGGGCGGCCCCACAACGCCCTCGTGAACGCGGGTGCCATCGCGGTGGGTTCCCTTGTCGCGCCGCACCTCGACAACGCGGGCAAGTTCCGGCACTTCTTTGCGCAGCTGAAGGAGCTCGCTGGCTGCGAGAAGATCGGTTTCTCGCACGCGACGTACCTCACCGAGCACGAGACAGCGTGGCGCAACCGCGCCATCGTGGCTTATATGCAGGACGCGGGCTGCTTTCCGCCGGGTGCCGTGCCTGCGGAGGCGCTGGATTTCTACCTGCAGTGCTGCAGCGTGGAGGTCAGCACGCGGCAGTCTGCCACGATGGCCGCCACCCTCGCAAACGGGGGCGTCTGTCCGCTCACTGGAGCACGGGTCTTCTCTCCGTCCGTCACGCGCCACGTGCTCAACATCACCCTCGGCGCGGGCATGTACGACTACAGCGGCACGTGGATGAGCGAGGTGGGGCTGCCAGCCAAGTCCGGCGTGTCCGGTCTGCTCTGGGTGGCCGTCCCACGCTGCATGGGCATCGCCATCTACTCGCCGCCCCTCGACTCACACGGCAACTCGGTGCGCGGCGTCGAGTTCTGCAAGCGCCTGCTGCAGGTGTACCCCTACGGCTTGTTTGAGCGCCTCATCGGGGGAGCCGGCCGGCAGTCTCTGTCCCTCGTCCCGTCGCTGCCGGCGGCAGGAGAGGAGGAGGACGAGGTGGATGCGGTGGGTGCGGGTGGTGGCGCTGCTGGTGCGGGTGCTGCCCCGCCACCACCCGTAGCGAGGATTGAGGACGCAAGCGCAGCGCCTGCTCCGACGACACTAGCGCGTGCGGTTGTACCCGTGCGCAGCGGTGCCGCAGCCTCGGCAGCCGCTGCACCAGCGCCCGCTGATGCGTATGTGCGACCGAAGGTATCCATCGCAGGGCGCAGACCCTACGTGCCCGCGGCGGCTGTGAGCGCTGCCACGGGCGTGAGGCCGGATGCGTCGCAGCCAGCGCCTTTCCGGTCAGGTGGTCCCGCTGGAGGTGCACTCAGCCTGCAAGCCGTTGGATCACGAGCTGCCTCCGCCGCGACCGCCGCCGCCGGTGCACGCGCCATTACCAGTTCGGCGCTTGCCGCTGCGGCGCACCGGCGGCACGTAAGCCCGCCCACTCCCGCCAGCGCTACCAGCAGCCTGAGCTTTCACTCCCACTCGGCGCCACCCTCACCGCAGGGCGGTTTCGCCGCTGCCCTGCCTGCCAGCTTGCTCGCCTCGGCGCACCACCAGGCGTGGCTGCGGCTCTTTAGCGCAATGACGCGCTGCCGGCGCATGCTGGGTGCGATCAGGGTCGCTGCAGGCCTGCCCAGCACACGCTCTCACTCAGCTGTGCTGGCGCAATTTGCAGACGCCTGGTATCGCCTGAGCTGGCCGCAGTCAGATGGCCCGCCAAGCGCCTCAGGTGCGTCGCTGGGGGTGCGCCAACGGAGTCAGGCTCTGCTGGAGGCGCTCCGACAGACGGCTGCAGCTGCTCCGGCTGCCGCCTCGGCCGGGTCGAGAGCTGAGACTGCAACCACGGCAACCGACGCAGGCAATGGAGGGGACGTCGGAGTGGCCCTTGGTGAGCTGATGGCAGCCGATGCCGCGGGAGAGTGGTGGCCCAGCGTGGCCCCCAGGCACGAGGGGTCGCACACCGACGGCGCGGATGCATCGTTCGCAGGCCACGCTGGCGTTGTGCAGAGTGCACGCTGCAGCGACCGAGCCAGCGCTTCCCCGGCAGTTGGGGCGCCCCAGGCCACTGCCCTCATTCGCTGCCTCACTCCCAGCGAGCGGGCTGAGCACCTGTACCTGTGCTGGGGACACCAGTTCCGCAGCCTGCTGCAAACCTTCCACCTGCCGCTCCTCATCCAGCACACCAGCAGCACGCCTGGACGCACACCATTCGGCGGCAGCTGCGGCTCCAGCGGCGGCCCCACTCCGAGCGGCATGCCGCTTGCGAGCTTCAACCCCCTGCAGGAGCTGCTCAGCATCCTGTCAAGCAGCCACGCGGAGGTGCCGGCGATCGCCACGCTGCCATGCAGCGGTGTCGCGGCTACGCCGGTGCGTGCGGCGGCGTCAGCAACGAGTGCAGCGGGCTCCAGAGCTAGCCGTTCCGGCAGTACTGGCAGCCGTGACAGCGTGGCATCGACCAGTAGCCACACGTCGCCTGCGCCGCACCCGCCATCGTCCACTCACCACCGCTTGGACAGCTGCGCTCCGGCTGCTGCGGCCCAAGACAGCGTCGCAGCCGCTGCTGCGATGGCGATGCTGCCGCACACCCGCGGCATCACCGCTCTCGCCGCAGAGGTGCAGAGCGCTGCCATTGCGGATGCGGTGCCCTCCCTGCTGATCGACGGGCAAGCTGCTGCGATGGGCAGCCAGCGTCTGGCATCCGCCCGCTCCAAAGGCGGTCGATCTGTGCGCTTCGCAGACGGCTCACGCAGCAATGATAGCCACATTGGTGTCGCTGACGAGACCACAACGGCCGAGAGCGATGCTCCCACGCTTGCCAGCAGCAGCGCGGAGCGGTTGCAGGGCGCAGCCGCAGCTTTCGGTTCAAGTGCGGCTGCGCTCACGCCCGCAGATGCCGCGCCTGCGGCAGCGTCGATTACAGCCGCCGATGCTGATGCTGGTACTGGCGACTTGCCGCTGGTGTGTGGCGTCTCAGCTGCGAAGCATGTGGCGCGGCCACAGTCCCCGCGAGAGGAGCTTGAACCCTCCGTCCCCGTCGCTGCCCTCCGCAGCTTTCTTCAGCTACAAGGACTGGCGGTCTCGCCTGGAAACCCGCTGCTGTGGCAGCTCTGGACTGCGGTCACAACGGTACCACAGGTCGCTGTTGAAGCGCCCTCATCAGACCTCACAGAGCCGCCCGAGACGGAGCCTCGTCTGAGCGTCGGCTTGCGTGAGCTGGTGGTCCCAGGCTGCTCCAACAACCTGATCGCCCGCGCGCTGCTCAACCGGCTGTCCATCCCCTCCTTCCCCTCCTTCCTCGCTGACCTGCTGCTGGTGCATGCGTCAGTGCGCGACACGGAGAGTGGCGGCGCACTGTGCACCGACCTCCACATCGACGAGCTGGCTGCCGCTGACCCCGAAGCCTTCTGCGTGAGCGTCGTGAGTGCGGACGGGCAGGTGGCCAACGTGGGGGAGGGGTGCCTGCGCGAGGTGCCCCTCACCGCAGTGGTGCGCCCGCTGCTCTATGCGCTTGCCTGCAAGGACAACGGCATCGAGGCGGTGCACGAGTGGGTCGGCGCGGAGCCCACAGCGGAGGAGCAAGCCACCTTTGCCCTCCTGCCTCCCAGCGCCACTGCGGCTGCGGGCACAGGTGCAGGGAGCAGCGGCCCCTCCATCACCGTGCCCGAAGGTGCGCCGCAGCTCCAGCATAACTCAAGCCACGGCTCCGTCGCGAGCCTGCCTGCGGCCCTGGTGGCCGCACCCACGTCTGACAGCCTCGGTGGCAGCGGCGGCAGCAGCTCGACGCCAGGTGGCTCTGCAGCGGCAGCGGAGCGCACAGCCGCGCTGCAGCGCCCCAAGCCTTACAATGCTTTCCTCGACAGCGGAGCGCTCGCTGTCTGCAGCCTGATTGGACGCGCGCACCTGCCCCCGCGCAGCCGCCTCTTCCACGACAACGGCAGCCGCTTCAGCCACATGGTCAAGGAGTTCAGCCGCTGGTGCGGCCGGCGCAAGGTGCCCTTCTGCAACAGCGCCTTCCTGGCGCAGAAGCAGAAGCGCCTGCGCACGCGCGCTGTGTGTTTCTACGCCAAGGGCATGAATGCGCTGCCCCCCAACGCAGACCCCGTGGCCACAGCAGAGTATCTTTACCAGGCTGAGGCGCTCGAAATGAGCTCGCAGAACCTCGCGATCGTGGCCGCCACCCTCGCCAACGCGGGTGTGTGCCCGCTGACCGACGAGGCCGTGCTCTCGCCGGCTATCGTGCGGTCCACGCTCTCCCTCTGCTACTCCTCAGGCCTCGCCTCCGCCACCGGGCACTGGGCATTCACGGTGGGCGCCCCCGCCGCCAGCGGCCAGAGCGGCCTGGTGATGGCTGTCGTGCCTCGCATCATGGGTCTCGCCATCTGGAGCCCTCGCGTGCTGGCAAACAGGGGCTGCCTGCCTCCCCGCGCTCTCGCCGCCATGGAGATGCTCGCCTCCAAGTACAGCATCAGCCTCTTCGACCTCGCGTCGAGGCAGGACGCGCCCGCGGAGGCAGCGCGCGTGCGGGCGCCCCGGCGGACAGCTCGCATGGCCACCACGCGTGGGCTGGGGGCGCGCAGCAGCCTTCCCGGCGAACCGGCGGCTGGGGTAAGGGGAGGCGCTGCTGCTGCACGCGACAGCCAACGCGGCAGTGCTCTGGGGGACGAGAGCGGCGCCGCGACGGGCGCTGCGGCGGAGGCAGCACCTCTTTTTGACGGGCTGAGGGCTCGGGCTGGCAGGCCGCGCCTTGACTCGGAGCTCTCAGACGCGCCGCCGCCCCCTCCGCCCCCACCAGCACGCGGGAGAGAGGCCAGCAGCAGCCCCAGCGCGGGCGCCGCCGGCGCAACTGCCGCCGCTCGGGCAGCGCCGCCAGCGGCAGTTCCGTCGGCTGCTGGGGCCGGCATGTCTCAGGTCTCCCTGCGCGGCCGCCCTGGCCTGCACCGCAGCAGCTCAGCCCCTGAGCACATGGCGCACGTGAACCCCGCCTCCTCGCCTGCCCTTGGCGGCTTGTCTGCCCCCGGAACTGCCCAGGCTCAGGTGCCTGCGACAGGCACCGCATCGCCAGTACCCCGTCGCCTCTCCGCAGAGTGGCCGCCGCGAGAGCGAGACGGACTGAGCCTGGGGCCGCTGGCTAGCCCGCACCTGCAGGCGCTGCTTGCCCCCTCCTCAGTCCGCGGTCTCTGCCGCAACCCGCTCACCCTCGCAAGCGCAGACTTTGGCGCCGGCGCTGTGCCGGGCCTGCCTCTTGGCTACAACAGCGGTAGCGGCGCAGGGGATGGCCCCTCACCAAACCACTCCCCCACCGCTGCTGGCGCCGCGGGCGCCGTGAGACTGAGCGGATGGGGTGGCAGCGCTTCCCACATGTCCCCAATGGCACGCCAGGCCGCCCTTCCGCGGCACGGGTCGTCCCCGCAGCTGCTCTCAGGTGCGAGCCCTCAGATGGGCCCCAGCGGCACCCCACGGATCTCTCTTGCGATGAGGCGTCAGCCGAGCATAAGCGCAGGGCTGGATGAGGACGCCCCAACCCCGCTCGCTGCGTTGGCTCTCCCCGACACCTCAGACGCTGCCGCCGCGCCCGATGCAGCCGCAGCCGGTGCCGAACGAGGCGGCCCTGCTGCCGAGGAGGGGCCTCCCGGCAGGTCTCTGTCCCTTCCGCTGTCCCGAGCATCGTCGTACTCCTCACTGGCATCAGGCTT
>Ga0066413_1000050_pt1 | contig 22451 bp, 2 predicted proteins | sample LakWasMet19_HOW5_2_FD_59540 | JGI IMG/M metagenome (GOLD analysis project Ga0066413, IMG submission 59540) | Freshwater sediment methanotrophic microbial communities from Lake Washington under simulated oxygen tension - Sediment Metagenome 19_HOW5 | ecosystem: Environmental > Aquatic > Freshwater...
TTGTCAGTGAACTTGAAGTTCTTGAAGGTAGTACCCTACCAGGGTATTGCAGTGTCCAGCCGACCGGTTTCAAATGGAATAGCATGCTACCCACCTGCAGTTGTTCAGCTCGACTCGGCTTTCACTCTTCGCCTAGGGCCTGAGTTTCGATCAAAACTCTGTCACACAGTCATCATTCGTGACGGCCGCTGACAGTTTTTTCTCTCATCAAAACAACCAAAGAACGCTCACAATTCGAGATACTCGCAATGTAGGTACAAAGAAAACCTTAGTTACTACCCAAACTTTATGTACGCAGTTGTATGCTTGCTTACTGTGCAAGCGCCACGGCTTGAAAGCGGGCCGTGATTCGCCCTCATCCTCTCTGGTGTCACTCGGCCCCTGAGCGCGATAGATCGGGCCAGTGGCGACGCCTGACGATTTCTTCTCCCGAGTTTACACGATTAGAGAGCATCTAAACCCGGCTGTTGGCGAAAATGGACCTTGACCCGGCTCTGGTGCGTCGATTTCAGTCAGAGACGGTCTGCTGCTGCGCAATGCCTTCATGGGCTCGGACTGGCAGCGCAGGGGCGTTGAGCCTGCCCATCCCCACGAATGCTGCCGACACTTGCAGGATCCGCCACCAAGTGTGGACTACCCTTATCGGCCGCCGCGGGTGGACGACAACCTCTACCAAGCAGAGTTGCCGGATTTGCTCGCCCCTTTCGACGGCGGCCACGCGGCAGAAGGCGCCGGGACTGCGGCCGCAGATGAGAAGAAAAAAGGTCGCAAGCCAACAAAGAGTGAGTGTGAAAAGCACGAGTTGCAGGCGCGCGGTAAATACCGAGGGGACGCTCCTCGCGGTGGCGGGCTCTTGTCACCTGTCCTGAGCCTCATTTGCGGCGTATAACGCACGCCCCCGAGCTACATTGTGCCCGTATTCATTTTACAGATGCTCCCGGCGGTATCATCACCACGGCGGCCCAATTTCAAGCTGCCAGCGCGGCTTCGGCCGCGGCGCTGGGGCTGGTGGGAGCCGCTGCTTCTCGGAAGACGATCAAGAAGCCGCGAGGTGCTCAGGCCACGGGAGCCGCCCACCGAATCCGAGACACCCTGCAGCGCATTTCAGTGGCGTCTGCGTTTGATTCGGAGCCGGAGGCCGCGCAGTGGGATCCCGTGAAGGCGGCAAGCAAGCTGACTCCGCAGCAGCGTGAGTGAGCTGGCTTCCGACTTCCTGGGCGCAGCGCCCACCGCTTGCGTGCTGGGCTCCTCGCTTCGTGCTGTGACTGTGGAGCTCGCGAGCCTGTGCTGTTCGGTTTGCCGAGCGGCGAGCGTTTGCTGACTATTTTCAGCGTGCCGCCGGCACCTCCAAGTCAGGCCCGTCTCTCCCCGCCACCCCTCTCTCCCTCTCTCGTCTGCAGTGTCCTCCTATCTGCTGCTCACGCGCACCCTCGCGGGGCACGGCGAGCCCGCCGGTGGGGCCCTCAACAGCGTTGCAACGGCGCTGCGGCGCGCGCGCGTGGCGTACGGCATCGCGACAGACGCCTTCCAACACGACCCTATCGCTCCGCCGCAGGGCGCCGACGCCGCGTCCCTGCTGCGCCGCAGCGCTGCGGGCCGGCTTGCGGGCGCCGGCGCTGACGGCGACAGCGCAGGCAGCGGCGGCGGCGGCGCGTACAGCGTGACTGCCCTCTCGCTGGCGCTGCAGCAAGCCATCAACGATGCGTCAGCCGCAGCCGCATCAGGTGAGACACAACCGCAGCAGCAGCAGCAGCTGCTGCATCTGCAGCTCCGGTGGGGCGGGGCTGGCGGGTAGCGGCAGCCATGCCGCGGCTGGGAGCGCGTGCGGTGCCTGTCCGTACCGTGCGTTGCGTTCATATGATTTTCTTGCGTGCTCCGAGATGATGCCACGCTCTCTCTCTCGACTGATGCCGTGATGCCGTGTCGGCGTGCACCGTTGACCGCCGCCCCTCCTCTGCCCCTCCGCTCCCCTGTCGTCGCCCTTTCGCCTGCAGCGGAGGTGCTACCCGCTGCCTCCGACGCCCCCGCCCTCGCCTTCCTCCACCTGCACGGCTACGACATACCCCGCGCGCAGCTGCTGCTCACCGCGCTCGCGGGCGGCGGGAAGGAGGCGCACGCCATCGCGCGACTGACGGACATCTACGACACGCCGTTCGAAGAGTCGGCGGCCACGGCGCTGGAGGCCGTGTCGGACGAGGGGCCGCAGCACGTGGCCGTGGCGCTGCACGACGAGTGCCTATTTGGCGCCCCCGCGGCTCCGCCCGCGTGTGCCGGTGCGACAGCTGCTGGGCCGAAGTCCGCGCCAGCTGCCGCTGGGGCTGCCTCGCCCGCGGCCGCAGTGGGCGCAGACGCGCGTGGGGCTGGCGTAGCGCCGGCGCTGCCGCAGGGGACCGCTGCGATGGAGCTGGATGTGGAGGGCGCTGCAGCTGCTGCTTCCGCTGGGAGCGACGCTGCAGGCAGCAGCTCTGCTGCCGGAACTGCTGCCGCGACAGCCCAACCCGCGACCTCCCCGCAGCCCTCCGGCTCCCCCTCCGCCACCTCCGCAGCCTCAGACGGTGCGGGCGGCGGCGTGGGGTTCGAGCCGACTCCGCCCCTGCCCCCCGCCTCTGCCCCTGCCCCTGCGGCGGTTGCAGCACCCGCGCCCTCCTCCCGCTCCACACGGGGCGCCGGCGCCGGGCCAGGGGGTTTGGGCTCCCCTCCGCTGGGCGGGGGCGGGGGTCGCTCCGGGCCCACAACGCTGTGGTCTGCAGGGGGGTCGCGCAGCAGCAGGGCGCACGGACACGGCGCAGCCGGCTCCCACGCGGCGGGCGCGGCGCAGGCGGCGGGCCGCGATGAGGCCACTGCAGCCGCCGCCGCTGCCGCCGCCGTTGCCGCAGACACGCAGTCGCAGCTGGGCCTTGGCCTCGCCATCGGCGTGACAGACAGCTGGATCGACGTCGGTGCGTCTGCAGGCATCACCAGCCACCCCGTCCTGCCCCTACACGCGGTGCCTGACGCTGTGGGGGCTGCACTGCTGCGCCACACCAGCGCGGTGTCGGCGCAGGGCGATGACGGCGGCGCCATCAGCGTTGCGAGCGCTGCTGTGGCAGCGGGCGCGGCGGGCGTCGCGTCAGGCGCTCTCAGCTTCGGTGCCTTCGAGGCGGGCTCGCTGCAGGCGGTTGCAGCCGCAGCGGAGGGCGGCGCCGCCTCCGTGAGCGATGCGGACGCAGCGGCGCTGCTGCACGCGGACGCTGCTGCTGTTGACGACGGATCCCCGGGCTTCGCAGCTGCTGCAGCGACCGCCACACCCGCTGTGGCGGGGACCGGGGCTGCATCCGCCAGCGCCGCAGCCCCTGTGGCTTCTGCGACAGGTTCCGCAGGCCCCACGACCGCGGGAGCGGGGGCTGCGTCGGCGCCTGTGGCGGGCGGGGCACCCGCGGCGGGCGCCGCTGTCCCCGGTCCCCAGCGCATGACGGAGGCACAGAAGGTGAAGCTGTGGCGTGCGTGGCTCTTCGATGTTCACGCGACCCTGCAGCCCTGGGCGGCCGGCGCCGGCGGCTCTGCCTCGGCGGCTGCCTCCTCGTCTGCCTCCTTATCTGCCTCCCTGGGCAGCGCGTCCTCTCTCGTCAGCGGCGGGTCGGGGCCTGTGCCGGGCGTCATCAAAGGGATGCCGCAGCCGACGTGGGAGGCCCTGACCAAGCTGCGCGCGACCGCGGCCGCCATCCCACCGCTTAACCCCTTCGCGGGCGGCGGCAGCAACGCCTCCCTGCACCAGCACGTGGTGACCGCTGCGACGGCCATCAACGGCCGCCTGAAAGCGGCCGTGCGCTGGCGAGCCCGCGTGCGCGATGCCCTGTGCCGCACCGTGGCCCTGCAGGGCCCCGTCACGGCAATCGCTGCAGAGACGCTGCTCTCCGAGGCATCGGGCGGCGCCTTCGGCGTGGAGCTGCCGGAGCCGCCCGTGCTTGCAGAGTTCGTGCGCGAGACGCGTGCGTGGGCGCGGGGCGCAGAGGACCTGCTGCAGCGCATGCACATCAGCGCCGCTGCGGGCGCCGCCGCAGAGCTGCTTCACCTGGAGGATGCGGCTCTGGCGGGCCCAGAGGCGGGCCACGTGAGCGTTGTGGGCCGCGTGACCCCCGCAGCGACCTCGCACGAGCTGCTGCACAGGGATGTCACGTTCGCATCGCTTGGAGCGGGTGCGGCCGCCACCACAGCCGCCGCTGGGCGCGCCAGCGCTGCCGCCGCCGCGGCGGAGCGGATCACAGCAGGCGGCGAGGGAGACGCGGCCGCAGGCACGGCAGCGGCAGGCGCCGCTGGGGCAGGCACGGGCAGCGGCACCGCTGCCGCAGCCGCTGCAGCCGCGGAGACTGTCCTGGCTGCGGGGCGAACTGCGCGACAGCAGAGCATGCGTCTGAAGCAGGCAGAGCAGGCGGTAGCCGCCGCAGCGGCGGCAGCCCTCACGGCCGCCACAACTGGTGTGCGCGCTCGCGGGCGGACGGGCGGTGGCGGCGGCGGCGGCTCTAGCGGCAGCGGGGCGGGCGGCACCCTCTCAGCGAACGGCACGCTGTTTGGCGGCCTTCCGTCCGTCGCTCTCACGTACACTAGCCGCTATGCTGCCCTGCTGGCTGCGGGCGAGACTGCGGCCCCCGTGCCCCTGGAGGAGGTCACGGCTTGCCTGCGGGAGACGCGCCGCCTCGCGCTGAACACCGACCCGCAGGCGGCAGACCTGCGTGTGCGGGTGAAGCGGGTGCACACGCTGGCAACCCGCATCGCAGAGCTGTTCCCCTTCTACCCCTCGCACGGGCGCGGGCCTGCAGGCCTGCGCTTCAACCAGGGCCACGGCCTCTCGCACGCGCTTGCAGGCTCGGTGGGTGTGCTTTCAGCGCTGTACCCCTTGGGCGCTGCGGGCACGGCTGCGCTGCCAGGTGGGCTTGCGGCAGCCGCCGGCGGCGCGAGCGGTGCAGCAGGGGCTGCTGCTTTAGGCGGCGGCGATGCCTCTGCCCGAGGGATGGATGAGGAGGGCGGCGCCAACGGGCTTGGGTCTGCCGCAGGCGCGCCCGCTGCCGCTGGCGGCGCGGCCCAGCAAGCCCTTGCCGCCTCTGCGGCAGCTCACCACGCCCTGCCCCTGTACGCTGCCGGCGCATCGCACCTCGCTGCCGTCGTTCCAGTCCCAGGGTCTACCGGCGGAGCCTCCTCCGCACTCGCCAACTATGGTGCAGGCGCAGGCGCGGGCGGCAGCCACGGCTCCAGCTCCGGCGGCCACGGCGCTGGCGGCCACCACTCCACCTTCCTTGCGCTGCCCTCGCACCACCCCAACGTGGGCCTCTCCGGCAGCGCCCTGGCAACGCATACGGGTGGCTCTGGGGCCGGCGGCTCGGCGGCTGTCGGCGGCACCGATGCGAGCGATGTCTGGGAGAACGAGGGCGCGGGCAGCGGCAGCGCGGCGAGCGGCAGCATGACTGAGAATGGCACCGTGGGCTACTATGCAGGCTACAGCGGCTTCGGGGGCGCCGCGTTCACCGAGCCCCGCTACTCTGGCGCCGCCGGCCTCCTCTCCGCTGCGGGCCTCAAGCGGGCGCGCGTCCCCTTCGCTGCCGTGGATGCGTTGGCGCGGGACGTGGCCGAGGTCGGCATCTGCTTCGCTGAGGGGGAGGTTCTGCGCGCGTACCACATGGAGGCGCTCAACTGGCTGGCCCGCAGCTACGAGGCTGTCGCGCCGCGCACCCGCTGCACGATGGCCGAGCTTGCAGCCCTCATTGCCGAGGCTGACGCGCTGCCCGTCGACCTCTCTGACCGTATTGCCGTGCTGCGGCTGGAGGCAGCGCGCGGCCGGCGCTGGCTGCAGGCGGTGCGGGAGCTGCTGCCGCGCAACGCCGCTGCGGGCATGGGCGGCGCAGGCGGCCGCTCCACGCGGCAGGGCAACGTCTTCAGCATCGCGAAGGCGTCCTCGTCCCTGGAGGGCCTCTCAGCCCTCGCGGAGCCGATGCGGCGCGGGCTCGTGCCCGCGACGGGCGAGGAGGCGTCGGAGCTGGAGGGGCACATGGAGGCTGCGGAGAGCTGGATCGCTCGTGTGCGGGCGGCGCTCGACGCCAACGCCGCCGCCACCGCCTCCGAGGCGGCCGCTGCAGCCGCCAGCGCCGCGGCTGCAGCGCTGCAAGCCGAGGGGGGCGGCAGTGCCGCGCCGCCGCCTACCAGCGCCTCTCGTGCTGGAGCCGGTGCAGCGGCTGCGGTGGGTGCTGCGGGTGCGGTGGGCGCAGGTAGCAGCAGCAGCTCCGCCCGAGCGGCACCCGCATCGGCAGCGAAGCCCGGCGCCGCGCGGGAGGGGCCGTCTGCAGCAGCGGGGGCTATGGAGGTGGATGCAGACGCTGCCGCCGCAGAGGCCGCCCCAGCCTCCGCCTCGACTGCTGGGCCGTCTGGGTCGACCCTCCCGGCGGCAGCGCCGGCCACCGCGGCGGCCGCGAGCGCCGCTGCCGCGGCTGCGGATGCGGTGGGTGTGTCTCTGGAGCGCCTCGCAGCGCTGCTGCGGGAGGGGGAGGACATCCCGCTCTCCATGCCAGAGTTTGACCTGCTGCAGGCAGAGGTCGCGGCGCGGCGGTGGGCGCAGCGCGCGCGCCGGGCCCTCGCTGCGCCGCAGGGCGCGCGCCTGGAGAGCTTGAAGGAGCTGGTCAAGGAGGTCAAGCAGCTGCGGGCAGCGAGCCTGCTGCAGCACTCCGCAGCCGCTGCGGCCGCACACGCCTCCTCGACCACTGCGCAGCACCTCGCGGGGCTCGCAGGCGTGTTCGATACCGCTGGCCTTGCGGCACTCAGCGGCGCCGCTGCCGCAGCAGGCGGCAGCGCGGGGGCTGGGGGCCATCACACTCGAGATGGGGGGCATGCGGGCGGCGGCGCCTCCCTGCTGCCCCGCATGGAGGAGGAGGGGCTGGTAAAAAAGGCGATTAAAAACGCGGAGGACTGGCTCAAGAAGGCGAAAGCCCTCGCACACGCTGTCACCGCCGCTCACGCCCCAGGCAGCGGCGCGGCGGCCGCTGCGGCGGCCGCAGCTGCCGCTGCGGCCCAGCGCCGCGTGGACATCCGCAAGGTGCGAGCGCTGGTGGAGCAGGCGGTGGGCATCCCCGTGGCGCTGGGCGCCCCGCTCCGCACGCTGCAGGCGACCCTCGCCTTCGCGCAGCGCTGGGAGCAGCAGGCGGCGCCCGCAGTGCAGCGCGTGAGGGCGTATGCGGAGATGGCCCGCCTGCTGCAGGAGCGCACCCTCATGCGGCGGGACCCCGCTGCAGCCATGGCGGGCGCCTCCTCCGCTGCTGGGGCGCCCACAGGGGCGCCCGCGCCCGGTGGCGAGCCCTCCGCTTTCGCAACTTCTTCGGGTCGTGGCGGGCCGACAGAGGGCGATGCTGCGTCAGACTCTTCAGACAGCGAGGCAGAGGGCGACAAGGCTGCGGCTGGCGCAGCTGCTGCGGCTCCTGCTGCTGCTGCCTCCACTGCTGCGAGTGCCAGCGACGCGATGCAGGAGGACGAGCAGGGGGCGGGGCAACCGCAGGGCGCAGGCGGCTCCGCAGGAGGCGATGCCGCCCACGCGGCCCCCTCCAGCGCCTCCTCCGCCGAGCCCCCCGCGGGCTCCTCAGCCGGTGCGGATGCCGGTGCAGCCGGCAGCGCTGACGCGCACCGGCGCCACCAGTCGAAGGAGGAGCTGAAGGCAGAGCTGCGGGCGGAGCGGCGGGCCGCGCGGCAGCGGCAGCGGCTTGAGCGGCAGCAGATGCGGCGGCTGATGCGCCTCACCAGCGCCGCTGCGGCCGCCGCCAAGCTCGCTGCCCTGGAGGCAGACATAGTCCGCCACTGCGCGCTGCTGCGCTCGCTGCCGCCGCTGACGCTGGCGGAGGTGCGGGACCAGATCGCCGCCGCAGAGGAGCTGGGGGCTGTGCCCGAGGGGGAGCACGAGCTGCGGCAGGCGGCGCTGCTGACAGACGCGTGGACAGCGCAGGCGTCTGCCGTCCTCTCGCAGGTGCGCTCTGTCGTTCCCTACCTGCCGCGCCTCGCCTGGCAGCAGCACGACCTGGCCTACTGCGGCGGCGAGGAGGCAACGGCGACCCCTGCGGAGCCGGGGGTGCGTGGGGCCGCGCAGCTGCTGGATCGCATCGCAGGGGGCGGTGCCGCAGGGGTGGCCCACGAGTCGCCGCACGCTGCGCCGGGGAGCGAGGCTGCGGACGCGGGGGGCGCTAGTGGCGCCAGTGCAGGCGTCGAGGCTGGCGTGGGGGCAGGGGCGGGCGGAGGCGCCTCCTCCGCCTCCTCGGCCGATGCTGGCGCAGGGTCCCCAGGCGCCTTCCCAGCGGCTCTGGACCCTTCCAACTACGAAGCAGACGCCCTCATGCGCGTGGACGCCAAGCCGAGCGTGGGCGAGGTACGGCTGCTGTGCGAGGCTGGCCTGCTGTGCCCGCTGGAGACGAGTGCCGTGCTGCACCCGCTGCTGGCAGAGTACGGCGTCACGCGCAGCTGGCAGGTGGGCGCGCGGGAGGCGCTGCAGGCGCTGGGCATGCGGGTGCAGACGCCGCTGCTGGAGCGGCGGGCGGAGGACGGATTCACAGACGCGTGTGAGCTCCTGGGGCTTGGGCCGCTCCTGCGCGGCAGCGGCGGCCCCGGGCCCGCGGGCGCCGCTGCGAGTGGAGAGACTGCCGCCGCCGGCGCCGCGGGCGCAGACTGGTACGCTGGGCCAGCATCTACAGGGGGCGCAGGCGCTGGGGCGGCCTCCGGAGAGGCTGCCGCCGCCTCTGCAGCCTCTGCCTTCACCACCTTCAGCGGCGGTGCGGCGGCGCCATCTTCCTCAGCCGGCGGTAGCAGCGGCAGCGGCAGCGGTGCCAGTAAAGCGGGTGTAGACGTGCACGCCATCACCAGCCCCGCCGCGCTGCTGGCAGCCCTCTGCCGCCTTGCGGCTCCCATGTACAGCGGGCGCGGCCTGCGCATGGCCACACGGGAGGAGGTCGTTCTGCGCAAGCAGCTGCGTCTGGCACGGTGGACCGTCTCCGCGCTGCAGCATGTGGCCGTGCTGGCAGCGCACCGCAGGCACACGCGGGCACTGATGGAGCAGGGCCTTGCCGCAGCGAGCGCGTTTGTGGGTGTTGCGACCCCCGCCGCCGCGTCTGCGGCACTGCAGGCGTCGCTAGCGAGTGCTGCCTCTGCCGCCACAGCGTCTGCAGGGGCAGGGGCGGGCTCCCCCCTCGCAGGCGGCGCCAGCGCCAGCGGCAGCAGCGCGAGCAGCAGGGCGGCCAGCGCGCTGCTCGCGCTGGACTCGCAGACCGCAGCGGCAGCGGCGTCCCAGCGTCTGCTGCCCACGCTGCAGGCGTGCTCTGTCCATCACGTGCCCGTCGCCTCCGCCATCGCCGACATCACGCCAGACAACGTGTTTGCGCGGCGCGTGACGGGGCCCGCTGCGGCGGTGGCGGCCGCCTTCTGGGCGGGACGGCCCTTCGCAGGCCAGATCGGCACTGACTTCGCCGCAGAGCTCGACGATGCTGCCGCCGACGCGGCGAGCGGCAGCGGCGCGGCGGGCGCCTTCGGGCTGTCGCTGCAGTCGCTGCAGCAGCTCGCGCGGGCGGCAGGCGTCCCCGTCAACCCCCGCACCCCCTTCGCAGACGCCTTTGGGCTGCGCCCCTCCTTCTGTCTGCACTTTGAGACCGCGCCCGCCACCGCCCTGCTGCGTGCGATCGGGCAGGAGCCGTCTGACGCTGCCGGTGCTGCAGGTGCCGCGGGGGCTTCCCGGGGTGGGTCCGCTGCGGCCGGCAACGCCATGGCCGTTGACGAGGACGCAGAGAGCAGCAGGGCGGCTGCTGGCAGCAGCAACAGCCAGCTGCAGCAGGCGGCGCTGCAGCAGCAGCCTCGCTACTGCGGCAGCAAGGCGAACGTGCCCATCGGAGAGATGGTGCCGCTGGTGACGGCCCTCGCAGCCCTGCAGCACCACGCTCTGTGCCGCATGCAGGTGGCACTGCAGGGCAGCCTCGCCTCCGCAGCAGCCTCGGCAGCACCAGCGGGCCGACTCAGCGCACCGCTGGCTGGCCGCGGTGCCGATGACGCCACGGTCGCTGCCTCCCTCGCAGCAGCCCTCCCGTCTGCCTTGGCGGCGGCAGGGTGCCCGCCCGGTCTCCCGCTGGCCGCCCTGACGGATGCCCCCGTCCCCCTGCCCCCGCGCTACATCGCCATTGACCACGACCCCGCGACCCACCTTGAGATGCCGGCGCTGCGCCGCGTCATCCGCGACGGCGCGTCCCTCGGTGTGCGGGCGGGCATCTATGCTGCGGATGTCATGGTGGTCGCAGCGGCAGCGTCTAGCCGCAGGCGGCGCGCGGCTGAGCAGGCGGGCGCAGACGGCGTCAGCGGCGCGCGCGCTGCGGCTGCGCTGGCGGCCCTGGAGGGAGCGTCAGAGGACGCGCTGGAGCAGCTGACGCAGAACGCAGGCCTCAGCGCCGAGCACGGAGAAGCGGAGGGCGGCGCCGCAGCGGGCGCTCGCCGCAGGCGGCGCAGGCACCGACGGCACGGCCGCAGCCGCCGGCACGGCGGCGGGCGCGGCAGCGGCTCCGAGGCCAGCGACAGCGAGAGCCACAGCGACGCTGGCAGCGGCAGCAGCGAGGGATCGGGCAGCGACAGCGATGACAGCGGCTCAGTCTCCTCCTCATCTTCTAGCTCTGCATCCTCCTCGTCGGCCGCGTCATCAAGCGGCGGCTCCGAGTCTGAAGCCTCCGGCAGCGACGCAGAGGGGGCCGGGAGCGGTACGCCGAAGCGAGGCCGCGGCCGCGGACGCTGGGGCGCTCGCAAGGCCAAGGCTGCAGCCGCGTCGGACGACGACGAGGAGGGCGAGGGTCACGTTGAGGGCGAGGAGGGAGAGGGCAGCGGGGAGGAGGGCGAGGCCTCTGAGGACGAGGGGGGCCGCAGCGGCGCAGGCAGGCGCAAGCGGTCGGCTGCTGCGCGCAACCGCAGCCAGCCCGCCCGTAGACGGCGCGGCGGCGCGGGCTTCCGTGGCGGCCGTGGCCGAGGCAGGGGCCGCGGCCAGGCCGGCCGTCGCGGTGGCGGCAGGCGGCGCGTCGATGAGAGTGACTCCTCGTCCTCCTCCTCGTCGGAGGAGGAGGAGGAGGAGGAGGAGGGGAGGGAGGCAGAGCAGGAGGAGAATGAGGAGGCCTCCGAGGGCGAGGGGCAGGAGCAGGGTGGCGGGGCCAAGGCCGCTCGGGAGGGCGAAAACGACGAGGAGGGCGAGGGGGCGGCAGCTCGCAAGACCAAGCCCCGCAAAGGCGCAGCCGCTCAGCAGCCGCGGCGCAAGCCCGCGCAGCAGCGTCGGGGCGGGCGAAAGCCCAAGCCCGCTGCCGACAGCAGCTCCGAAGACGGCGAGGAGGCAGAGGGCGCGGAGGAGGCGGAGGAGGGCCACGATGAAGCAGGGGGCGCCGCATCCCCTTCTGCGCCCCGCAAGCAGAAAGCCGGCGGCAAGGCGGCAGCAGAGGCCCCCGCGCCGCGGCCGCAGCGCCAGCGCAAGCCCACCCGGCGCCTCGACCAGGAGGAGGGCGACGCCGAGGGAGAGGAGGGAGGGGAGGAGGAGGGCGAGGGAGAGGGCGGCAGCGACTACGAGGAGGGAACGCGAAAGGGCGCCTCCGCGTCCTCCGCTGCACGCAAGCGTGCGGGCATGCGAGTCTCCAGCCCGCCTCCCAGCGCTGGCCGCGGCAGCCCCTCTGGCTCCGCGTCCGCCACCTCAGGCCCGCAGGCTGTGAAGCGCCGACGGCTCGGCAGCGATGAGGAGGGCGGGGAGGCCGCTGGCGCTGCAGCCTTTGTCCCCTCACAGCCCTCGCCGCCCCTGTTAGCTGAGCATGCGGGCTCCATCAGCCCTGGCGGCGACGCAGCTGCGCGTGCTGCAGCTTCTGCTTCCTCGTCTGCTGGCACTGGCGCAGCTTCGACTGAGGCCAGTGGGGCCGCTGCTCCGGTCCCCACCGATGCGTCAGCCGCCCAAGTTTCAGCTGCGTCGCCTGCGCATGCGGACGCAGAGGCCGCTGCTGCCTCGGCTGCCGCGCCGGCAGTGCCTATGTCGTCGTCGATGGAGGTTGAGGTGAAGGAGGAAGTGCTGGACCAACATGCGGAGGAGAAACAGGGGGAGGGCGCTGCTGCAGCCCAGCCCGCTGTCTCTGCTGCAGCCCAGCCCGCTGTCTCTGCTGCGCCCATCTCCACAGGAGCACCGGTGGACACGTCTGCTGCCGAAGCGGGCTCCGCAGGGCAGGGCCCGGAGCAGGGCGGCTCGGAGCAGGTGGTGGGCCGCAAGCGCAAGCGATCGGAGGCTGGTGACCTTGATGGCGTGGACGGCTCGGCCGGCGCAGACGGCGCCGCGGGGCAGGCAGCCGGCGAGGGCGGCAACGGAAAGGCCAAGCGCCGTGAGAAGGAGGAGGAGGGCGAGGGTGAGGAGGAGGAGGCCAGCGACGGCAGCAGCGACGAGGAAGAGGGGGAGGAGGAGGGCGCAGGCAGCCCCCGCAAGAGGCGGTCGCCCGTTCGACGGGGCGGCGGCCGAAGGGGCGGCTGGCGTGGCGGCAAGCGAGGCGGGGCCCGCGGCAGGCCCGGGGTCAGGCGACCTGCCACCCCTAGCGCAGGCGCAGAGGGCGAGGAGGCCGCTCGCGGCACTGGGAAAGGGGGCGATGAGGAGGGCGACGAGGAGGAGGAGGGCGAGGGCAGCGAGGAAGACGAGGACGAGGAAGAGGAGGAGGAGGAGGGCGCGGCAGTGCCCGAGGGCGGCCGAGGGCAGCGTGCGCGCAAGCCCAAAGCGCGCTCCCCCTCCCCGTCGCCTGACGCCAAGGCGGGAAGCCGCGCGCGCCGTGGTCGCGGCCGCGGCAGGCCCCGTGCCTCCTCCCGCCCGCCCGCGGCAGGGCAGCAGACCGAGGACCACGACGATGAGAACCACGACGACGACGCTGCCGCTGCCGCCGGCGGTAGCAGCAGCGGGCCTCGCCGTGTGCGCATCGCTGCTGGCGCCGACAAGCCCGCCAAGTCGCGCGGCGGCGGCTCCTCGCGCCAGCAGGGCCCTGGCAGCCGCAGCGGCGGCCGCGGCGCAGGCGCAGGTGCGGGCACCCGCAAGCACAACATGTCATCTGTCGGCACGCGCGGCCTGCGCGGCTCGGCGGGCTCTGGCGGCGGCGGCAGCGGCAGTCAGGGCATGTTCGGCACCCTCGGGGTGAGCCCGCACCTCACCGGCCTAGCCAGGATGCTGTCGCAGGGGCCACAGCGCGTGCCCGTCGCAGGCAGCGGGGGCAAGCCGGGGGCGTATTCACGCCGACCCCGCGGGTGGGCGCCCGGCGCAGACGATGCCGCGGCTGCCTCTCCGTGGCTCAGCAAGGCGTATGAGGCCATGGGTAGGGGGAGGGGCGGCAGCCGCGCCGGCAGGCTCGCCCGGGAGGCGGCTGCCGAGGGCTACGCCACAGGGCCCGGCCCTGCCGGCATCCTGTTCACGGGGTTCCTGGCCACCCTCAGCGCCACCACAGGCTTCGCCGTCTCCTCAGGGGGCGCCACGGTGCCCGCCCAGCTGGTGCCGCCGCCCTCCTATGGGGCACACGGCCACGGCCACGGCGCCCGCGCCGCAGCGTCCGATTCGCTGCCGCTGCATGGGGTGCCGCTGGTGGGCCCGCAGGAGATACGGGCTGCCATCGCGGGCGCAACCGCCGCTGGCGCAGCGCCCTTTGTAGCCGTCCCTCCCGGGGCGGCGCACGCTGCCAGCATCCTCACAACAGGCCCAGGGGCCGGCAGCGTCGTCGTGGCGCTCTCCGTGCCCCGCGGCAAGGCTGCCCTGGGCCACGTGCAGGGCAGCAAGATGCCCTCCCGCCTGCGAGGGACAGAGCCCGGCACGGTGCTGGAGAGGCACCACCAGTTCCGGGGCCGCCTGCTGGGCCAGCTGCAGCGGGAGCTGGTCGCTGCGGAGCGATGGGCGGTGCAGGCGGCGGGTGCGCTGGCGAGCACCGCCCCTGCAGCCGCGGCGACGGGTGCTGCGGGCGCTGCAGGCGGCGAGGAGGGCAGCGGCAGCGGCCGGAGCGCTGCGGGCGCTGCTGCTGGCGCCGCGTCGGGCGCTGCAGCGGGTACCGCGGGAGCAGGCGCGGGGGCTGCTGCTGCTGGTGGCAGCGAGGGCGGCGTGTCGTCCCTGCCGCTGCCCGTGGCGCTTGTGCTGCTCGCCAATGGCATGTCCGTAGGCGTTGACCTGCCCCACATGACTGCTCTGCGGCGGCACGTGAACGCAGCGCGGCGTTGGTACATGGAGGCTGTCCGTCTGCTGCCGCCGTACCAGCAGGCGGTGGTGGCCCTCACGCCTGCGCAGCACGCCCTGGCCTGCACGCTCTCCCGCCTGGACAGCGCACGGGTGCTGGTCGCAGGGCCGGCGCTGGCGCAGCAGTGGGCTGCCGAGGAGGCCGCTGCCGCGGGCAGCGCGGGGGCCGACGCTGTGGGTGCAACTGCGGGAGCGGCAGCACTCGGAGAGTCAGACGCTGGCGGCGGCCGCGGCGGGGAGAGCAGTCCGCGAGCGGGCAGCCACAGCAGCCGCAGGGCAGGCATCGCGCTGCTGCCGCCCCCGCGTGCGGCGGCTGCAGCGGGTCTGCGCCCCGCCGCCTCGCCCTCCGGTGGCCCCGCTGCCTCCTCCACGGTGCTTGCGCTCATGCAGCACCCGCACCGCGGCGGCGCAGCTGCCGGAGGCCACAGTGCGGGCTCCGGTGCGGGCAGCGGCGCTGGCGCCTGGCCTGCCGCAGTGTATGCGGCTGCATCCTTCGAGCTGAGCGTTGAGGGCCGCTCCGTGGCCTCGCTGGACGGCATCCCCCCGGAGCACTACGCCCTTGCACCCTCTGTGCTGCTGTGCGTGAGCCGGCAGCGAGAGGGCAGCAAGGCCCCCGAGCGCGGCCTGCAGGCGATTCAGCTGGGCAGCGCCGCGGCGGCAGAGGAGGCACTGCTCAGCGCCACCGGCGGTGGGACTGCCGGCCCTGCTGACCCGGCATCCGTCGCCGGCGCAGCTGACGCCCCCGCCGGCGCCCTCGGTGCCGGCCCGCGGCCTGAGGCCCTGATCCACATGCCGCTGGCGATTGGAGCGTCTGACGGCAGCATTCCCGTGAATTTCGGGCCGCAGCTGACGGCGGGGCGCATGCAGGCGCTGACCCGCCGCAACCGCGCTGACGTGACGCGCTGCATCCGGGACAGACGGACGGGGCGCATTGGCGTGATCGAGGGCGGCGTGAGCGGCGCCGCCGCGGCAGCGGCTGCAGCTGCCGCCGCTGCGGCCGCGGCGTCTGTCGGTCCGGCGTCTGCTGCGCAGCGGCCGCCTGCGCCGGCGCGGGCGGCCCCTGCCGCTGCAGCTGCAGCCCCCGTGCCCTTCGCGGCGCAGCCTGGCGCGGGTGCTGAGGCTGCTGCGGGCCACGGCGCCGAGCACACCGCAGCCGACGGCCACGCAGGCGGCGGAGGCGCCCGCAAGCGCAGCCGCCCCTCCGCGGCACTTGAAGCCTCTGAAGCCGCGGTGAGGCGCCCTGGCGCCGCTTCCCGCGCTGCTGGCGGCGCTGCCATGGACGCAGACGAGGAGGAGGCCGCTAGCGACGTGGAGGGCGAGGGCGGTGCCGTGTGGGAGGCAGAGCCAGGCGAGGGGGAGGGCTTACACGACACCCTTGGCGCAGGCGGGGAGGGAGAGGACGAGGGCGAGGACTCACTCTTTGGCGCCGCCTCCGCTGCAGGCTCTACGGCCGACGCCTCCTCAGCAGCCGCGGCTGCGGCTGCCGCCCTCGCTGACCTCATCGCTGCGCGGCCTGGCCTCGAGAGCTTTGACGCGACCATCAACGCTGCGGGCGCTCTGCGCATGGCGCTACCCCTGCTGCGCCGCCTGAAGGCAGAGCGGTCTGCGGTGCGGCGGTGGGTCGACGAGGCCCGCTGGCTGCTCAACAGCCCCGTCGAGTCGCGCCCGCACGCTGCCCCGGCCCTGCCCGGGGGCGGTGCCGGCTGGTCTGCGGCCTGGGCCGCTGTCGGTGCCCCCATCAGCACCTCCCTGCAGCAGCGGGCGGTGCGCAGCCTGCTGGCCGCCTCGCAGGGCCTGTGGATCAACGTGGGCGCCGTGTGCGAGCGCCTGGTCACAGCAAGCACCCTCTACTGCCTGTGCCAGCAGCCCTTCGCGACCCCTATGATCGAGTGCCCGGGCTGCGGCGCAGACTTCCATTACGACTGCGTGGGCTTCCGCGGCCACCAGCACCAGATGGCAGCAGCGAAGGCGGCGCTGGCGGCGCAGGGGGAGTTTGCGCCCTCGCAGCAGCAGCTGCTCAGTGCGGCGTACAAGACGTTCAGACACGACGTACGGCACTTCCGGTGCCCCGCCTGCCAGGGCCAGGCGGCGCTGCAGTGGATGGTGCAGGTGGCGGCGCAGGCGGGGCTTGCGATCAAGGGCCAGCTTGCAGAGCAGGCGGCGGCGCCAGAGCGCTGGCCTGGGGCTGCCGCAGCAGCAAGCGATGCTGACGCAGCAGCAGCAGAGGATATCGGTTCCACGGCCGCAGGTGTGGATGGAGGCATGAGCTTGGATGCGGAGGGCGCTGCTGCAGGCGCCGCTGGCAGCAGCACCGCTCTCACCGAGTTCCGCGCTCCGCCCGCGCTGGAGCGGCTGTCCGGCGCCGCAGGCCCGATGCTGGTTGGCCCAGCAGCAGCGGCAGCAGCTCCAGCAGGAGAGGCGGCAGCGGCCGCAGAGGCGGAGCCGCCTGCCGCTGCCGCCGGGCAGCCGCCCGCTGCGAAGCGGAGGCGTGGCGGAGGGGCCGCCGCAGCTGCTGCTGCGCCCGCGCTTGCACTCGCAGGCCCCGCTGCCGCAGCTGCTGCTGCCGCCTCCGCCCCCGCCAGCACCGCTGTGGTTGAGTTCCACATCCCGCCGCCCCTCCGCCTGCACTCCTCGATGGACCCACAGCTGCCCATCGGCCGCCTCGCTGCAGCCCCGGCCCCGAGCATGCTGCCAGCCACCGCCACGCTCGCGCCCAGCTACAGCGTGCTGCCGTGGCTGGCGCGACCTGCGCTCCGGTGGGTCGAGGACGTGGCGGCCACGCTGCTGCCGCCCAACGCAGCCGCGGCGGCGCAGCGGCGCAGCCCTGCGGCCATCCGAGGGCTCATCAACGCCCCCCTGACCAGCACGCCCCTCCCAGCGCACCCGCACCTGCGGAAGCTGTCCGTCGCCCTCCGCGGCCTGCTGTGGTGCAGCGCTGCGCTGCCCATCCTCGGCCGTGTGGCGCCGCTGCAGGACCTGCTGCGCCTGCACGCCGCTGCGAAGGCCGTGCCCGTGCCCCCGGAGGCGGGCGTGTTCGTGTACCTGTCCCGCCTCATCGTGCGCGCGACGCTGTGGAAGGTTGAGGCGGCCTCCATCCTCTCGGGGGGCGGCCCCGCAGACATCGAGCGCTGCCGCGCCACGCTCAAGGCCGCCCGGCGCATCCCCGTGGAGATGGGCCCCGATGAGAGTCGCATCGAGGCGGTGATTGCAGACGGCGGACGCGCGTACTGCGTGTGCCGCGGGCTGGCTGAGGGCTTCATGCTCGCGTGCGACTACTGCGACGAGTGGTTCCACGGCCGCTGCGTGGGCCTCTCGGAGGCGCAGCTGGCAGGCGACGCAGCGGGCGCGAAGGCCGCCGCGGCTGCAGTCGGCGCCGCCGCCGCTGCGGCCGCTGCAGCGAAGGCGTCCGCCGCTGCTGCTGCAGGTGCAGCTGCACCGGCCAAGCCTGCACCCGCAGCAGCAGCGGCAGGTGGCGAGGAGGGGGAGGAGGGCGAGGGTGGCATGGCTGTGGACGGGGAGGAGAAGGCAGACAAGACAGACAAGGCTGCAGGCGGAGAGGCGGCCGCAGGCGAGGGTGCGGGGGCCGCAGAGGGCGGGGAGGGCGACGAGGAGGGAGACGGCGACGCGGAGGGGGAGGGGGAGGGCGAGGAGGCAGACGCCTCTGCACAGCATGCGCCCGCAGCCTCGGCGGCAGCGGAGCCGCGCCGGCGCGGGCGCGGCCGCGGCCGCCCCACCCTCGGTCTCTCGCAGCCGCGCCGCTCCAGCGGAGGGCCCGGCTCCCGCGGGGGCTGGGGCCGCGCCGGCCGGGGCAGCGCCGGAGCTGCCTTCCCCGGCAGCGTCGGCGCGGGCCGCCGCGGGCGCCGCGGCTTCGCGGCCTCCCTCGTCGCTGAGGAGGCGCAGGCAGGCGCGGAGGGGGCGGCAGGCGGCGCCGGGGCTGGCGCGGGCGCCGGCGGCCTCTCTGAGACGGAGCGTCAGGCGGGCGCGTCGCTCGTGTCTGCCCTCTCCTCCAAGGCCGCCGCCGCCGCAGCTTCGTTCACCTTCCGCTGCCCGGCCTGCTGCCACGCCGCAGGCCTGCCCTACGCCTATGCGCATCGCATGGCCGCGGCAGCGACGGCCGTGAAGCGGGAGCAGCAAGCTGGCTACACCGCCCTGCTGCGGGTGCTGCAGGACGTGGGCGTGGAGCTGCACACGCAGCTGGCAGACGCCGTCAAGGCTGTGTCAGGCGTGCTGGGGTCCCCGCAGCCCGCGGGCCCCTCGCAGGCCACCTCTGCCGTCGCCGGCCTCGCAGACGGCACCCTTGCCCCTGCGCTGCCGGCGTTCCCGTGGGAGCAGCCCTGCGCCCTGCCGCGCTGCGCTGAGCACCACCCAGCGCAGGCAGCGGGTGCGGCAGCGGGCGGCACCGCAGCAGCTGTCCCCGCGACTGCGGCGTCTGCGTCTGCGGCTGCGTCGGAAGACGCGGCGACGGCTGCGCGGCGCAAGGCGATTGCATCCCTGCGACCCCAGCCCGCCCTCGCAGCCATGGAGGCGGGGGTCGGCTACCCCTACCCCGCAGCAGGCCCCGACGTGCTGTCGCGCTCCGTGGCTGCGGCGGCGCGGGCGCAGCGGCACCTAGCTGGCGAGGCGGCAGCGCCAGAGTTCCCGGCCGCGCCGCAGCTGCCCTACTCAACCCTCTTCCGCCACCCGCTGCTGCTGCACCGCTACCATGGGGCGGGCAGCGGCCGGCGCGGCGCCGTGGGCACCGGCGGCGACGCGGACAGCGATCTGTCGTTCTCCCTGTCGTGGCTGGAGGCGCAGGGCGTGGCAGAGGGGAGGCCGGGTGCGGGGTCGGGGTCTGGGCGTGGCAGGGGGCCTGCGCCCCCGCCCCCCGTCCCCCTGCACCCGCACCCCCAGGCGGGCATCACACCCCTCGAGTACAGCGGGGACGCAGCGCGGGAGCGGGGCGTGGCGGCGCAGGCTGCAGCGGTCGCTGGCCCTGCCGCCGCCGCTGCGACCGCCGCTGCCGCCGCCACGGCGCAGGCGCAGGCGCACCGGCAGTACATGCAGCAGCAGCAGTACCAGCAGCCGCAGCAGCAGCAGGCGCAGCCGCAGCAGCAAGCGATGCAGCACGGGCTGGCCCCGGGCGCAGCGGCTGCCGGCATGCAGTCTGCTGCCGCCCTCTCCCGGTTCCCGGGCCAGCAGTACCAGCAGCAGCCGAGGGCAGCGGCAGGCAGCAGCCGCGCAGGCCGAGCCGGCGGCGGGGCAGGCGGCAGCCGCTCCGGAGGCGCCGCAGCGGGAGGGCGCCAGGCAGCCGCAGCAGCCGGCAGCAGGGGCGCGCCACCCCCGTGGGGAGGCCAGCCGGCGCTTCACCCCGCAGCAGCTGGTGTAGCCGCCGCCGCAGGCAGCAGCGCTGCCCCTGCTCTTGCCGCTGCCCCTGCGCCTGCGCCTCCGTCTGCCCAGCAGCTCTACGCCTCCATTCAGCCGCACCTTGCAGCGCTGGAGCGCGCGACGGCAGCGCACGACGCCGCGGCAGGCGAGGCTGCGATGCAGGCGGTGTGGCAGCTGATGCGACCCATCGTGGCCTCCGCCTCCTCTGCCTCACACTCCCGCGATGTGGCCTCGCCAGGCACCAGCGGACTTGGCTCCGCTGCAGGCTCTGCCGCGGGCGCGTCAAACGCTGCCGCAGACGCGGCGGCACTCGGGGCCGCAGACGTGTCGACAGACGTGGTGCTTGCGGAGCGCCGCCTGCGCGCCCTGCTGGCGGCACACGCCTCCTCTGTGCGTGAGCGCGCAGACGCGGAGCGGGCTGCTTGCGTCGCAGTGACCCAGCCGCCGCTGCATGAGGAGCTGGTCGCGTTCCTGCAAGCCCTGGCGACGGCTGCAGCCATGCAGGAGCACGCGGCTGCCGGCCGCGCCCAGGCCGCGGCCGCCGCTGCTGGCGCGCCTCCCGCCGCAGGCGCAGGCTTCGCAGTCGGCGACGCCGGCGCTGCGGAGGGCGCAGACGGGCAGTATTTTGACGACCCCTCCGCCTACCAGTATGCGCCCGCTGGGGCGGCCCGCGGCGGCGGCGCAAGGTCGCGATCCCGCGGTGCAGGCGCAGGGGCAGGCGCGAGCGGCTCTCGGGGCCGCGGCGGGCGGTCTCGTGGCAGGCCCGGAGCTGTGGGCAGCTGGCCCGCGGCTGATCGAGCTGCGATGCTCGCGGCTGCGGGGGTTCCAGAGGCGGCGGGGGTAGGAGCGCCTGCTGCAGCAGCCTTCGGGGCGGCGATGCCTGCGGCAGCTGCTGCAGCAGGCGCCAGCCATCTCCAGCCAGCCGTCCCTGCGCTGGCGGCGTGGCAGGCCGCAGATGATGAGACCGCAGGCCAGGCGGTGGACGACGCGGCGCCGGCGCAGCTGCAGCAGCAGCAGGCGTTCGCGCTTGACCCCGCCTCCGCAACTCCCCGCAACGCTGTGGGTACTGTGAGCGCGGCCCCTGCCGGCGGTTTTGTGCAGGTGGGTGGACTGACCGAGCCTGCGGGGGCTGTGGGGATGCAGTATGACGCAGAGGCTGCACTGGGAGGCGGGCCCGCGCGCCGAGGCCGCGGCTCGCGCAGCGTCGCAGCGAAGGGGCGCGGGGGCGCCGCAGAGGGGAGCCTCCACGCCGCCGCCGCTGGCTACGAGCCGCTGGCAGGCTTCCAGGCCGGCAGCCCTGCTGACGCCTTCGCACCTGCAGCAGCTGCTGGTGGTGTTGCGGGCGCTGCCGGAGAGGCGGAGCCAGCACCGGTGCTGGGCCGAGGCGGCCGCAACAAGCGCGCCAGCCTGATTGCCACCATCGCAGCGGAGGCTGCTGCCGGCGACGCCGCAGCCGCAGCCGCAGCTGACGTGGGTCTGGGCTTTGGACCGCCCCCTAGCACGCAGGCGGCTGCGTACCAGCATGAGACCAGCCACCCCACTGCACAGAGCAGCGCATTCCCCTCCGCCGGCAGCGCAGGGGCTGGCGTCATGAGCGGCGGGGTCGGCGCCGATCTCGACCCCGCTGCCGTTGGCTCTCTGCCCGACCCTGCGGGCGCAGGAGGCTACGCCTTCCCGGAGCATGCGGCGGCAGCGGCAGGCGGCGGTCGGTCGAGGGGCCGGCCTCGCGCCGCAGGGAAGCCGGCTGCGCGCGGACGCGGCAGCAGCCGCTCCCGTGGGCGGCAGAGGTCTCGCGGCGTGGGGATCAGGGGCGCCGCCACTGCGCCCTTTGAAGGGGCAGGCGACGCCGCCGGCGCCGGCGCCGCTGCTTTTGACGCCGCTTCAGAGTACGCCCCCGCCGAGGAGGGGTACGATGAGCATGAGGACGGTGAGGGGCAGGGGGAGGGCCATGGGATCGGGCAGCATGACGGGGAGCATGACGCCTTCGACCAGGGCGCGATGGATGTGGCGCAAGAGTGAGGGGCGCGGCTGCCAGCCTTTTCCGCGGGCCGTTTCTCTGATGCGGCGCCACCGTCTTGCGATGCTCCGATTTTGCAATGCCCTCGGTGCTGCTTGCGTTTGCGGCGCGGGCGGCGCACTCGTGCCTCATATGGGTCGACGGAGACGTGAACTGCAGGCAGCCAGGGTCGCTAGACAGGCGGTTTCTTGTCGTGCGCCGCTGCGGTCTCGCGCAGCGGCGGCTGTGAGGGCTGCGCTGCCTCCGACGCCTGCGGGCATGTCGTGGCGCCTGCTTCGCGAACTGCGGCGTCTAGATCTTCTGCCGCCACACGGTCGAGATCACTAGGGCTAGCGCTTGCGGAGCCCAAACAGCCCGCTACTAGCGCTCTTAGAACTGACGAATTGCAATTCCGGGTATCGTACCCAGCCACACAGGTACCTAACAATATTGCACAAATCGCGCGTTATCGCCAAGCCCAAGCGTAACGGCATGCGCACCGAAAAACCAGATTCGAATTGTCACGCCTCAAGCTAGATGTATATCGCGTAGAAATCAATTTCAATATTGCACTTGCAGACACCGAATGTCGCGCGCCGAATCTGGCGTTATGGTCATGGTCCATGGCGTCGACGCACATGGCGCCAGGGTCCGGATCCGAATGCCGTATTCGAATATCGATGCGTGGAGGCGCTAGATCTGGATCTGGAGACATCGCAGTCGCAGCAGTCGCAGCCCTGTAGCGCTGGAGAGGGCCGCCAAATGCACCACTGGCGTTCGACGTCGGCTCAGCATGCAGTCACGCGTATCCCCGTCGCAGGGGTCAACCAACCTTCAGGCTGCGTGATCAAG
>Ga0066413_1000060_pt1 | contig 20903 bp, 7 predicted proteins | sample LakWasMet19_HOW5_2_FD_59540 | JGI IMG/M metagenome (GOLD analysis project Ga0066413, IMG submission 59540) | Freshwater sediment methanotrophic microbial communities from Lake Washington under simulated oxygen tension - Sediment Metagenome 19_HOW5 | ecosystem: Environmental > Aquatic > Freshwater...
ATCGAAGCCGAGGCCCTTTTCGACGAGAAGATGACCCGGCTTGCGGCAGCACCCGGCGAGGAGCCGTCTGCGGGCTCTAGTTCACCAACGGCCACATTTTTACCTCAGGAGCTGCGCGATCTGACTACTCACGCAAAGTCAACGGGCGTGATTGCCTTGTTCGACGTGTATCGACATGCTCTGCTCTCTGCACGCCGCATTGACGCCGTGACAGTGAAAGCAATTGTGGAAACACCTGCCAACCTACCGCCGCTCGTTGAGGCTCGCCGCGTGGAGTAGCTCCGAGTCACCGGCTGCCACACTGGATGACTGTGTCAGCAGTCTTGTCCGGCAGCGCCGCATCGGCGTCCGCGTACCGATGCCTGTGGACCGTCGTCGGCCTTGTGCCGGCTGCTGCCTGAGTGCAGTCACTCATGGCAGAGTGCCGTGAGCACCCGGTGGGCCATCATGACTCGCCGGCGGCGGCGCTGGGCGGCGCTGCCAGTGCGCCGCAGCGGCTGGCGGCCCGGGAGTCCAGTGGCGGACTCCAATTCGGATGACGCGGCGGCAACGCCGCGTTGACAACGGGCCTGGCGGGACGGCGCGGCCTCGGGGCCCGGCCCCCGCGTTCTGTTGCCTGTTGCATGTTTTCGTTTCCGTGGTCGACATCCGCCGACCTCGTCGCGTACGCCGTCCGCACCAATGGCTCAGGCTGTTGAATCTTCTGTCATTTTCGATTGTCGCGATCTAACCATCCCGCTGCTGCAGCCGCGCTCCTACATAACCAGCCAGCGTAAGATGCCCCGCCTTGCAACCTGGCGGCTTTCCATCCGCTGCGAGGCTCAAACATTCTCGAAAACATCAGCCATGGATCGCTGTGCAACGTAATGCGATCTCCCAGCACAACGGCGCGAAGGCCGTTGTCACCACGCCGGACAACTGCGCCCCATTGATGAGCTGAAGGCTCAGCAAGTGGCAGCTGCGATCCCTTTTTTTTGGCGTCGGTCGCAGAGACGCAAGCGAGCCTTGCCCTGCTCGCCAGCTCAGCCGCCGCACGAAAGCGAGTTCGTCAAAAATGGCGTCAATTCCGCCATTATTACCCCACCAGGAGGATGTACTCCTCTCGATTTTTGAGAGCGCCGAGCGTCACAATCCGCGACCCTCCCTAATCGAAGTTCTCAAGGCATACGAGCAGCTGCTGCCGCGGTTTGGCCTGGATCCGTCGAACGACACTTTCTTCTACCGCTATCTGTTGCGACTGTCGCTGAATCCAAGTATGAGCTGGTGGCAAAAACTACACGACGAGCTGCAGGTCAGTCGGTGGCGCGAGCCTCACCGAAGCTGCTCCACAGCGCGAGGTCTCTCGAAAGAGTCAGACTGCCACAGTGCCTTGGTTGTGCCCCTCTCCTCCTTTGCATTTTATGCAGCGCGCTGGGCACCCTGTGGGTGAGCGGCTGGTCCGTCAGGTTGCGAGCTCGCAAGCAGTTGTTGCAGCCATCAGCCCCGCCCGCCGGGAGGCCGCGCAGCTGTTCCCGCTGCCCGTGTCCGCATTCGCCGGCGCGCCATCCTCCTCCTTACGGCCGCCATCCTCCGCCTCGTCAGCCTACGGGGCATCCCCGCTTGCGGGAAGCAACGCTGCATTCGCCGCAGCAGCGATGCGCTCACCCGCCTCGCCTTCCGCTCACGGCGCGTCAGCTCACCCTGCCGTGGACCGCCGTGCAGCTGCAGGCGGCGTTTCCATGCAGCTCTCACCGCAGACCCCCGCTTTTTCAGGGCCCGGCCGGCCGCTGCCCGCCTCTCCCACGTTTGCTCCCAGGCCGCCAGAGCTCGCCGGCAGCGCACGCAGCAGCGCCCCTGCTGCCCACGAGGCAGGGGTGTTTCCCCGCCCCCTCGCTTCCTTCGCCCCCGCTGCCGATGCCGACTCGGAGCCCACCGCGCGGGAGGCCGCGGCAGCCTCGCGCCGCATCCACGCGTGGGCCGGCCCCGCGCTGCTGCACCTGGACCTGGGCGGGCCTGCGGGCTCGCTGCTGGCGCCGCACGCCCCGGCGCTGGAGGCGCAGTACGCTGCCTTCCGCGTCAAGTCGCAGGCCTTCCGGGGCTGGGTCGCTGCGGTGGTGTTCGCGCGGGAGTCGCGGCGGGTGGCGGGCGAGGTTGCGGAGATCAAGGTGGCAGCGGCGCGTGCTGCGGCGCGCAGGCGGCAGCTGGCTGCCGCGTGGAGAGCGCTGCGACGCGGGGTGCAGGCCGCCCGCCGCGAGCGGGGCGCTGTGGTCGCGGCGCTGCAACACTGGAGCGGAGGCGTGCTGCGGCGGGCAATGGAGGGGTGGCGGGAAGCTGCGGTGCGGCGGAGGCCCGTTCCGCTGTATCACCCCCTGCAGATACGGGCGCTCTTCAAGTGGATCGCCCTCGTGCTGCCGGACAGGGGAGCATGGTGGAGGCTGAGCGCAGCTGCTGGCGTGGCAAACGCTCCAGGGGGTGCGGCCTGGCTGGACGCGACCACCCCCGCTGCAGGCACCACAGCAGCAGGCGGGGGGCCATGGGTGCGCTCTGGGGACGCTGAGCGCTCCCCTGGCGCCCCTGCCTTCAACGCCACCCTGGCCGCTCTGTACGGACAGACACCTGCGGTGAGGCTCAGCAGCTCCGCCTCGCCGACCCCGCACCGGCGCGCAGGCCGGGCAGCCTCTGCCCCTGCCGCACGCAGCAGCAGCGGCACGGGGCGGCGAGGCCACGCCAGACACGCAGACGCACTCCTTGGGGCGTCAAACAGCGGGAGGCTGCTCGCTGGTGCAGCCGCTGCTGCGCACGCCACGCCTGCAGCTCAGCGCCGACGAGGCCGCTCCGCCTCCCCGCTGCCCATGGCCGCCTCACCGCAGATGCAGCAGTTGCACTCACCTGTGCCCGGCAGCAGCGATGCCGCTGCTGCCGTCTTCGCAGGCTCGGTGCTGCACGCTGCGCGGGCGCGTGAGCACCGGCTGGGCCGCCTGCGGGGGTATGTGGTGACCCGCATCGCCCCTCCTGCGCGCAAGCTGCCGCTGCTGGAGCACGCAACCGCCATCGTGGACGCGCACTGTCTGCTGTCCGTCTTCGTGGCGTGGCGGGTGCGCACGCTGGCTGCCAAGCGCAGCCGCGCAACCACGCTACGGCGCCGCGCCTGCCGCCTGCTCGCGGACTGGCGGACACTCGCGGTGCGGCAGCAAGCCCTGCAGCGGCGGCAGGCGCTGGCGACAGCTGCGCACTCCCGGGTGACTCTGGTTCGCGCGTGGCTGGCGTGGCGGCGAGAGCTGCGCGATGCCCGCTTCGAGCGAGCGTGGGCCCCTGCCGTGGCAGCGCAGTGCTCCCGGTGGCTGGCCCAGCGAATGCTGCGGCGGTGGCGGCGCTACCGCCTGCAGTCTCGCCGCCTCGCAGATCGGGGGGAGGAGCGGCGCCTACAGGCCCTGCGGCCTGCCTTCGCGGGCTGGCGGCTGCAGCGCGCACACACCCGCGCGCTGCAGCAACGCGCAGCCGCCGTTGCCGCTGCTGTGCGCGTGCGGCAGCTGGGTGCGCGCTGGCAGGAGTGGACCACCGCATGCCGCCACGCCGCGGCGCTCAGGCGCGCCGGCTGCATGTTTTTCGGCTCCCCGCTCTTCAAGACGTTCTGGGCCCTGCGCCTGCACCCCGCGGCGCAGCGGGCGGAGGACGCGGAGACGGCGCGGGCCCTGCAGCGGTGGCGCATGGCCCACGCCCTCCGCCACTGGCAGCAGCTGCGCATGGAAGTGCGGGCAGGCAAGGCCGCGGCAGCGGAGCTGGCGGCGGGCCAGGCGGGCCGCGTCTTCGCCGCGTGGCGGAGCTGCACTGCAGAGCGCGCCCGCCTGAAGCGGATCGGTGCGGGCATCGCGGGCAGGCGGCGATCCAAGGCGTGCGCTGCGGCTGTGCACGAGTGGGCGCTGTGCACACGCCAGGACCGCCACACCGCGGCCGCGCGCGCTGCCCTCGCCTCCGCTGTCCGCGCCCGGGCGGTGAGGCTGTGTCTGCGTGTCTGGTGCGCTGCCGTCGCCCGCAACGAGCGCGCCAGATTCGTGCTGGCACACCTGCGCAACAGCGCGGTGAGCCGGGCCGTGCGCACGTGGCGGGAGCGTGTGGCCACGCGGCAGCACAATCGCGCCCTGCTCTCACGCTGCGTCGCCCGCCTGCGCAGCGCCGCTGTGGCCCGAGCCTTTGCATCGCTCGCAGCGAATGTGCAGCGCGCACAGCAGCGGCGCGCGATGGCTGCGCGGGTGACGGCAGCCGCCACGCAGCTGCGTCGCCTGCGTGCCGTGAGGGCCCTGCAGGGCGCTGCGGCAGCGGGGCGGGCGCGCAAGGGTGAGGAGGCCAGGGCCGATGCCTTCGCCGCCTCGCGCTTGCTCCGGCGCTCCCTGCAGCACTGGTCCGCCAGAGCAGCCGCAGCGTCACGCATGCGGCAGCTGATGGGCCGCGTCGTGGCCACCCTGCTGCACGGCAAGGCGGCGGCGGCCCTCCGCACCTGGAGGGATCGGGCGGCAGAGCGGGCGCGCAACCGGCTCCTCATTGCCCGCGTGGCGGGGCGGCTGCGCAACGGCAGTGCGGCCGCCGCGTTTGCAGCGTGGCGGGCATTCGTTGAAATGCGACGCCGCTCCCGCGGGGTGATGGTGAGTGTCGTGGCCCGCCTGGCGAACGCGCGCACGCACGCGGCGGTGACGCATTGGCTGGCAGTGGTGCGCTCCCGCCTCCGCCTGCGGACCGGCATGCAGCGCCTCGCCACGGGGCTGCGGCTGCACGCTGCGGGCCGCGCCTTCGCCGCCCTCAAGCTACAACTGGCAGGGAAGCGAGACAGAGAGGCGGCGGCGGACGCGCTGCTGCTGCGCCGCCAGCTGGCGCTGGCTCGGTCTGTGGTCGGCGCCTGGCGCGCGTGTGCTGCCCGGGAGGTGCGCCTGCGCTCTGCCATGCTCGCAGTGGTGCGTCGCCTGCAGCACTCCGGCGCTGCCCGGGCCATCAGCAGCTGGCGGGCTTGGACGGACGGGCGCCTGTATGCGCAGCAGGCCTGCGCAAACGCAGACGCTTACGACCGCAGGCGGGTGCTGGGGGGGCACCTGCAGCTGTGGCGGCTGAAGCTGCAACGCAGGCAGCGGGCAGAGTTGCTGCTGCCGCGTGCGGCGGAGCTGCTGCACCGGGCAGCCCAGGCAGCTGCCCTGCGCCAGTGGGCCGCCGCGGCGGCGGAGAGCTCGCGGCAGTCGGCGCTGCTGCAGCGGGCGGTGCGTCTGTGGTCCCAGCGCTCCCTGTGGACGGCGTGGGCGGGCTGGCGCGAGCACGTGCAGGCGCGGGTGGTCGCGAGGGGCCGCCTCCAGGTTGCGGTGGCGCGCATGCAGCACGCCTCTGCGGTGCGGCAGCTGAGGCACTGGCGGGCCGTCGCGCACAGTCAAGCGCGCCTGCGGGCTGCCCTCACCCGCATGACGCAGCGCAGCATGGGCGAGGCCTGGAACGCGTGGCGCGGGTGGGTAGAGGCGCGGCGCCTGCAGCGGGAGCGGGCTCGCGCCCTCGCCGGGTCCATCCTCCGCATGTGGAGTCGCGGCGCCGCCGACAGCGCCTTCGCTGGCTGGCGCGCTTGGGCGGCGCGGCAGGCCAGCGACCGCGCAGCCGCTGTGGCTGTGGCGGGCGCGGCTCGGCGGCGCACGCTTGCGGGAGCCCTGGAGCGTTGGCGACACCTGCGGGCCGCACACGCTCACGACAGGCGGCGGCTGCAGGCGGCGGGGTTCGCCGCCCTCGCACGCAGAGCGGCCACCTCGCGGCAGGGCAGGCAGGCTATCGTCGCAGCCAACGCGTCCGCCAAGGGCGTAATCATTCGTGCCTGGCGCACCATCGGGGTGGAGTCTGCGCGGGAGGGCGCTGCCGCGGCCGCCTTCTCCGCCCGCCTTGCGTCGGCGCCTGCCTCTGCTGCCGCGCTGGTGCAGGCGGCCGCAGCGCGGTGGGCCCACGTGGGTGTGGCCCCCGCCTTCGCCGGCTGGCTCCAGTTTCATAGGCGGCAGGCGGCGAGGCACCGCGCCAAAGCGTTTGCTGCCGACCTGTGCAGGCAGCGGGCGCTGGCGGCGTGCTGGTCGGGTTGGCGCGCGGCGCTGCAGCTGCGCCTGCGGGAGCATGCGGCAGCCCTCCACTGCACGCTGTCCCGCGCTCGTCGCGCCCTGCATGCGTGGAGGGAGGCGGTGGCTGCCGCCCACGCTCACAAGGTCCTGCAGGCGGCGGCGCTGGGCCGGCTGCAAGCGCAGGGGGAGGCTCGGCAGCTTCGGGCCGCCTTCGGCATCTGGCGGCAGGAGGCGGAGGCGGAGGCGACCCGCTGCACCGCAGCCGACCAGCTGTCCGCCGCACAGCTCGCCCGCAGGGGCTCAGGCGCGCTGGCTCTGTGGCGCGCCCACACCGCCCGCACCCGCACCCTGCGAAGCGCCCTCGCCGGCCTTTCGCAGCGATACGCGACAGGGTACCTGCGAGGGGTGCTGGCTGGGTGGCAGGCAGCGGCGCGCCAGGTGCGGCAGCGGCGCTTGCTCTGCGCCTCCTTCGCCGCTGCGGCAGCGCAGCGGCGCGCCGTCTCAGCGTGGCGCAGCTTCACGGAGGAGCGACAAGCTGGCGCCTCGCTGCGGGCCCGCGCCCTCGGCTTCCGCGTCTCCGCAGTGCGCGCTGGGCATCGCAGGCTGCTGGCTGCCTGGCGTGCGTTCACCGCGCTCCGCGCCGCCAAAGCTGCCAGCGCTGCCGCCGCGGCCGCACAGCTGAATCGTCTCCGGCGAGCAGCCCTGTTCGCGGCGTGGCAGCGCGCCACTGCCGCAGCGCTGCGGGATCGGGCCCAGGAGGCGGCCGCAGCTGCCTTCGCCCGCCGCCGCGCTCTGCGGTGTGCACAGCGTGCCTGGGCAGCCGTTGCACAGCGGCGCAGCGCCGCACGCAGCACCGGCCATGCCCTGGCCACCTCCCTCAGTCTGCATGCGATGCGCGCAGCGGTGGGCGAGTGGCGGGACCTGGCGGTGGAGAGCCGCCTCGGCGCTGCTGCGGAGGCGCTGTGGGCCCGCCTCTCTGCGCAGCGGGCGCTGGTGGCGCTGGCGCAGCATGCCCGCCTGGAGGCTGCGTCTCGCCACTGCAAGGCGCTCGCGGTTCGGCGCAGCGTCCGCGCCGCCCTGAGGCGCTGGTGCCAGCGGACTGCGCAAGCGACTGAGCTGCGGCGGCAGGAGAGCGCAGGCAGGGAGCTGCAGGGTAGGGCGCTGGCAGCGCTGCGCCTGCACGCTGTGGTGCAGCAGAGCAAGCGCGCCCGCACCGCCGCTGCGGTCGCAGCCGTCAACGACGGGGTGGCGCGCCGCGCCCTGGTCGCCTGGCATGTGGTGGTGGCTGCGGGGGCCGCATATCGCCGCAGGGTTGCCGCGGAGACGAGCTTGCGCCAGAGGGTGGAGCGGCGGCGGCAGCGCGCGCAGCAGCAGCTGCTGGCGTGCTGCTTTCGAGCGTGGGGGCGGCTCGTGCAGGTGCAGGCAGCGTCCCGCGACCTCGCACGCCGCTTCACGCTGCACACGGCTGGACGCCAGTGCATCGCGCGCTGGCGTGCTGCAGTGCAGCGGCGCCGCAGCCTGCAGGCTCGGTCCGTCATCGTGGCCACGGTCGCGAGGGCCCGCCTGCGCGTTGCAGCGTGGTCGGGCTGGGTGCTTGCTGCCCGGCGCAGGCACGCTGCCCGGCAGCTGGTTGCCGTCGCTGATGCCGCAGCTCGGGCACAAGCCAGCAGGCGGCTGCGGGCTGGCTGGCATGCATGGATCCGCGCAACGCGAGAGCGATCTGCGGTGGCAACGCTGCAGCAGCTGGCTCGCACGCATGCCGCCGTCGCGGCGCTGCGGGCTTGGCGGGGCGCCGCAGTCGCGAGCCGGTACCGCAGGCAGCGACTCGCAAGCGCTGCGCTTCGCGGCTGGCAGCAAGGCGCACACCTTCTCAGGCAAGCAGCGGACGGGCAAGTGCAGCTGCTGACGGCAGCTTGCGCCTTCAACCACGCCCTTCGCGCGCTGCGGGCGTGGTCGGCGCCGGTGCTGCGGGCGCGCCAGCTGCAGGGCGCACGCGAGGCGCTCGCTGACCACTTCGCCGCTGAGCTCCGCTGGCGCAGCGCCGCGGCAGTGCTGCATGAGATGGCGCTGGTGGCTCGTGCCTCCGCCGCGGCACAGCGTTTGGCGACGCTGCGGGTGCAGGCAGCTGCACGCCGCTGCATCCGCGTGTGGACGCGCGAAGCTGGTAGTCGGGCGAGAGACCGGCTCGTGCTGGCCCGAGCTGCGGCTATGCGCTCTCGCAACCTGATCGCCGTAGTGTTGTCGCGGTGGCGCAGCCTGTGCTATCGCCAGGGCAAGGTCGCGCACAGCACGGCAGTCCTGCCGCGGGGGCAGCCACGAGAAGGGGGCAGCGACGAGGGTGAAGCCGAGTTGGCTGCGGACAGCCGTGCAGGCGTCAGCAGAGCCAGCCGGGCACCCGCGGCTTCCACTGCGGGAGGTCTGCCCGCACCGGAGCGCGCGCCGAAGGTGCTGCGGGGCCGCGGCAACGCGAGTGGCACGCAGCCTGCGGCGCCCGCCCCTACGCCGCCTCGGCCGGCACGAGCTGTGTTCCTAGTTCCTTCCGCTGCCTCTCCGCCTGCGGCTGGCGCCCCAGCAGTCAAGGTGGTGCGGGGCGGCGGCGTGGGCGCGGGACGCGCCGCGTCGGCGGAGGCAGGCTTCGGCCGACTGCTCCAGCGCTTCCAGAGGGAGCAGCAGGCGCTGACATCCGGAGCAGACCCGCGCAGCCCGCTGGTGTCGTCGCCCGCGGTGCGCCATCGTGTGTCAGTCTCTGCTTCGCCCACGGCAGCCAGCCCCTCCCCGCTCCCCTTGCGTGCGGAGCGGGCTCAGAGCAGCCTGCGGGCAGCGCAGGCCGTCGCAGCTGGCCGTGGCAGGCTGCCGCAACCTGCAGCGAGCGCGCGGGAGGCCGCTGCCCTTGCGGTGCGCAGCCCGCAACGGGCGCTCTCTCGCTCTCCGGCGGGTCGGTCACCCGCCCTGCGACGCCTCGCCGGCACTGCGGCGGCACTGCCTACGCCGCTGTCTGCTGGGGGCCTCGTCGGCGCGCATGCCCCTGCTGCGGACCTGGACGCTGCGCCGCATCACCGCCTGTCGGCTGCTGTTGCTCCCGCCAGCGGCCAGCGCGGCCCCGAGCTGAGCCTTGCTGCGCTCACTCGGGACGGGCACGCGGAGAGGAGGCTGGGCGGCACCCGGCACTTGCGCCTTGACTCAGCGGCGGCCGCTGCACCGGCCTCGCGCGTGAGCGGTGCCCTCGAGTCAACTCCACTGCCCCAGCCGCTGCTCTTTTCCCCGGCGGACAGCTCTCATGATCGTGTGCCCTCTCACTCTGTGACGGCGCAAGACAGCACGCCTGCGTCAGCACCCCGGCCGTTCTGGCGTCCCACACGCCTCCTCTCCGCAGGCGCCACTGCCCCGTCGCGTGCGCTCGGGGTGTCGTTGCTGCACGGCTCTGCCTCGGTAGGAGGCGCCGCAAGCGTACCCAGCTCCGTCGCGCTGGACGTTGCCCCTGTAGATCGAGGGCAGCCAGGCGTTGCAGCTGGCGGAAGGCCACCGGAGTCCGTGTCTCCTTCCCGGTCCGCTCTTGGGAACACGTCTCTGCTGTCGAGCCGCTTCTCCCTCCCCAAATCCACGCGGCCCGTTGTACCCATCCTGCCTCCACCCGTGCCAGCAAGCGCCGGAGGCTTAGCTAACTCCGCGACGAGGGCGCAGCCAGCTCGTTCCCCTGCGCTCCACGCCTCGTTGCCTCCTCGCATGAGCGCTGCGTCAGTGATGGCTGGCGTGCTGGGCAGCGGCACCACCGCTGCCACCATTCCTCTCACGTCGACGTCGTACGGCGCGCTTAGCAGCCTGCTGGGCGACGACAGGGCTGTTAGGGCTGGGGCCGCGGCACCCTCCGCAGGCTGGTCTGGGTTTGCTAGTGGTATCCAGCGCGGCCCCAAAGTCGATCGCTCTGCCAGCGACGGCCCGATCGCCAGTGCTCTCAGCGGCCGTGCCGCTGCACTGGCCCGTGGTCCATCGGAAGCTCGGAGTTACCAACGCCACCTTGCAGTCCGCGAGGGTAGCACCGCGAACGGCTTTGCGACTGCCGTTGCAGAGCTAGTGCCCCCAACCTCTCCCGGACGCTTTCAGTGAGCGCCAACTTTCCACGCACGGGTCACAGCAGAGCTGGTGTCGCGTATCAGCCTGCGTCGCGCTCGGCCTGTGCGCTGCCCTCCCCGTAGCTCGCCCGCTTCCACGAGATACGCTTCGCGGTTCGCCTGTCTCGCTCGGGCTGCACTGCTGCTTTGTTGCACATGCCACGGCTGCACGTTGAGGTTGTCCCTTGAGTGTGCACGGTCCCACTGTACACATTCAACGAGGCAAGACGAGCTCGAGCTTGCTCCAATCGCAAACCTCTCGATTCGACTTCGAAGAATTCACACTTAAGCTTGCATGCAAATTTAAACTCGATGGACATCACACGCTGCGGGTATGATGTATCAAATCCACGTGATCATGAATGGGTGAACGTAACCGTGTTGCCGCCGGTATTGGGTCGATTTCCTTACATATCCGCTTCGACGAGCTCGAGTTGCAACAATTGCATTCTTCGCAAAAGAGTCGCCAGAACTTCACAACACCAGCCGCAGCAAGGATCAAGAAAATCAGTCCTGGGGCTCCGGCGAAGCTCGGTCTAGACGGCAAGCGGAAGTCCGCATGCCAAGACAAATAACCCGTCGGGGAAACAATCCGAGGGCGGTAGGTAAACGACTGAAAACCGCAGGTGACAACCGCGGAGCGCATGCGGAGCCGATGTGGGCCCGCAGCGCCCGTCAGCAAGGCTCGCAGAAGCGACAGCACCAGCGTGCGCTGCAAAGACGGCGTCGAAAGATGCCCACTGGCAGTCGCGTGACCGATACAAGCACGACCCGGCACAACTGATGCGCGCTGTCAGGCGCCGGCTGCAGCTCTCCGTTTGCTGGCAGTGGGTCACCGCGCGTCGAGACGCGAGTGGCATCCGTCTGCTGTGGTCGCCAGCCGAAATGACCACGGCACGCGGCCACGTACAGCACCTGGCGCCTACTTGCCCGCGCCGCCCTTGCAAAGCGGCGTCGTGTGCATGCCCTCCCCTGGAGACCATTGGGCAGGCGTCTTCGCTGTGATACTGAGAGCATGCACGGGCAGAACACCTCCACCGATCTCCGAGACTGCCTCGTTCACCGCGCGGTGCCGCTGTACGAGCGATTTCCCTTCAAACGCTGCGCTCACAACCAACAGCTTAAAATGGCTCTCACTGCCCCGAGGGACGGAGTGCTTGTAGCTCTCGTTCTCGATCGCCAAGTGAAGAGGCGAGAATCTTTCGATGATGCAAGTCCGGATTGCAGCCTCCATAGGCCCAGCGGAACCTGCTGCTGTTGAAGCCGATGCCATTGACGCCGCTGTTGGAGCAGCAGCTGCCATAGAGCGCGTGACAATCCCTGATGCGCACACGGTGTCGAGCGCTGATGCCCACAACTTGACGCCGACACGGCCAGCGCGGCGCAGCATCCAAGACGCGGCACCTTGCGTAGACTAACGGCCAGCGATGATTCTGAGCGGCTTTCGGGATTTCTCGAGGTGGTACGGCCGTCTGCAGAGCTTCGCACCACGTGAATGGTTTGAACACGGAATATTTGAGCAGCCGGATGACGGATGGACGCGACGTTTTCATCACTGAATTTTAGTCGCAGCGCACCCAGCAAGTTGCAGACTGCAACACGGATCAAATTCCCAGCTTTTTAGCACGGTCTTCACGATACCTTGGCCGTCGCAGCCTGTCGCTTTTCGCCCGGGGACAGGATGGCCTTTCTGTCACGACAGGCCGCGCTGTGCGCGCGCAGCAGCATTGCTGCCTGTCCGAGGGCAATCGCTGCCGTTTTGCGCGTACCTGCGCTCGGCTCGTGCGCTCCCGCGGTGCCGAGCTTGCAACATGTGCCAGTGCGCTTTGCCAACAGTAAGGCGGGCGGCAGCACCAAGAACGGGCGCGACAGCAAGCCCAAGTACCTTGGCGTGAAGAAGTATGGTGGTCACTGGGTAGAACCTGGGAATATCATCTTGCGGCAACGAGGCCAGCGATATGGAATTGTGGACAGCACTGCTACCGTCGCCTTCGCGCGGGACTGGTCCATCTATGCGCTGAAGCCGGGATACGTGCGTTTCTGGTTTCACGAGATGAAAAAGAAGTACTTTGTGGAGGTGGTGCAATCCCCGCCAGACTCGGCCGTGGTTGAGAAGTACCCGATCGTGCGCCTGAAAGAGTGGGAGGTGCCGGAGTTGCTGAAGGTGCCCGCAGAAACACCGATCAGCGACGGGATTCGGCAGCAGCTGGTGAACCATTTGAAGACGATTCCGGCCTCTCGGCTCGGTCTCGTGCTGCCGAAGAACAAGCCCGCGGTGGGGCGTGTGGACGAGGAGCTGTGGGGCAAGTTGAAGGCGGACGGTGCAGCGGAGATCGGTGCCGGCGCGGGTGAAGCCTCTGCAACCTCCGCTCAATAGGGGCAGCTCCGATGCGCCGCAGTGCCTTCATACCATCGACGGGTACGCGCCGTCATGAACAGCAGGGCAGTGTCGCCTCGGGGAGGATGTTGAACGCGCGCAGACGACCCCAACCATCAGTCCAGTCGTTCCTCCGAGTGGCCGGACGACGTACGGTGACCACCCGGCTACGACGATGCCCTTGGCGATTTGTGCGTCGAGGCTTGCACGGCAGGCGGCAGGAGTGAATCCAGGATCGGTCAATCCCAGACTCGACGCGCCAAAGCGATCCGATAGAGTCGATCGCCGCCCGATCCAAGGGTTTCGAGTTTGATTCATTTCGCCAGTTCTCCTCAAAACGCAGCGGGAGCGCCGCCTCATCACCAGCGGCACCTGACTCTCATTCAAGGCGCACCGTCAGCGGGCTTGACTTTTCGCGAAAACCTGCCAATCCTCACTCCCAATACTGGGATGACGTCCGCGCCGCCGGCGAACAAGTCCAACACCGTCGCGGAGCTGATGGGCATCATTCCTATCTCCAGGGAGCAAGCCCAGGCGCTTGCCGAGGCCTACAGCTTTGATCTTGCCCGCGCGTGTGATGCGTTTTTGAGCGGAGCCTGGAAACCTGCGTCCCGCAGTGAAGCAAATGACGTTGATGTGGTTGAGGTGGTGGACTCGGATGAGGAGGCAACCAAGCACCCCAGCCCCGCTATGGCCTTGTCGACCAACTCGGATGTCACCACGATGCGCTCCTCTTCAAAGAAATCGACCAGCAAGGGCGCCACCGGATCGTCCGCATCAGGAATGTCGGCTTGGCTGCACGGCGGCTCGTCGCTGAAGTCCACGCACAAACCTCCGCGACAGCCACCGGTCGTGCAAGATTCCGCATGCTCCGCCGGCTCTGCGCTGTCAGCGACGTTCGACACAACTGCTCCTTCGAGAGCTTCACCTCAAGCGGGGGAGACAGCTCACTGTGGAGGCGGCCCTCGCAGCACTCCCAGTGCTTTCGTCTCCACCAAAGACAACCACGCTGTGTTTCCCATATCCGGCTCATACCGTCCTGTGGATACTCCACTCGCCGACTATGATCCCCTCGCACACGCGTGCTGGTCGCCTCGCGAAGTTGCTGCGAGCGACTGCCCGAGCAGCTTTGCTTCCGCATCAGCGCCAGCGGCAGCCTCCGCAAGCGCTGCGGCAGGGAAGGGCGCGGGAGTAACAAGTGCAGGAGCAGACCTAGATGCGCCATTCTTGCACCTCGCCCGAGCGTTCGCGTGCATCGAGCCTGTCTTCGGCCGCATCCGCATCGCCAACATGCTGGTGAACACGTTCCGCACCCTGCTGCTGGCCGCCCCCCGCGCGGTGCTACCCGCGCTCTTTCTCACCACTGGCCAGCTCGGCAGCTCGTATGACCCACTCGTGCTCTCGATCGGCGGGCGCATCATGACTGACAGCATGGTCGCAGCGCTGGGCAGCACCCCAGCCCGCATCTCCTCGCTGTACAAGGAGTCGGGGGACCTGGGGGACGTGGGGGCGGCGGTGGCCAAGTCAAAGCCCCGCTCGCTGATTGCTGAGCGCCCCCTTGGCATCGCGGAACTTTGGCGGAAGGTGGAGCTGCTGTGTGGTCTCAAGGGCGCCGGCAGCGGGGATAGGCGCAAGGCGGAGGTGCAAGGGCTGCTGCGGCGCTGCAGGGAGCTCGATGAAGTGCGATATCTCATCCGATTCCTCGTCCTCAACATGCGCATACACGTGAACACCGTTACCGCGGTCTTGGCGCTCGCTCAGGCCGTTGCGTATCAGGAGGCCACGGGGGAGCGGCGTGTGGAGCTGCACGAGGCGAGCTCGGCAGCGGTCGGGAAGTCGGCCCCGTGGAGGGGTGAGCCGCCTGCGAGTTTGGCTGTAGCAGGTGCAGTCGGTGATCTTTCGACACTGGGCAGCGAGGGTGATGCTGGTGTGGCTGGGCCTGATGACGACTCGCCCGGTGAAGAGGAGGACGGGGACGAGTCCGAGGACGAGGACTGCAGGGCCGCCAAGTTAGCTCCGTCCTCCTCAGCATCTGCTGCTGCACCCCAGCCGCGGTCACAAGGCAGCAAGCGGCCGGCCGCCGCGGGCAAGGCTGGCGCCGCTGCAGCTGCCAGTCGCGGAACAGCCGCTGACATGCGGGCGGTGCCAGAAGCCGTACAGCGTGAGATGCAGCGCGCAGCAGCGTTGGCGCGCCGGTGCTTGAGTGAGTGCCCGAACTTGGATCGCCTGGTCAGCTCGCTGGTGCAGGGCGGCGTTCCCGCCATGGTCGCCAGCTGCAGGGCGAGCGCAGGCACCCCCATCAAGCCGATGCTGGCACGCATTACGCAGGGCATCGGCGACCTCGGAGAGCGGTTTGCAGGCCGCGCGTTTACGTGCGAGTGGAAGTACGACGGCCAGCGGGCACAGATCCACTACTCGGCTGCCGGCTTCGCAGATGCGGACGGGCTCTTGCTCGAGCCCTCTCGTGCGGCAGCTGGGGCAGCAGACCTTGCCGACGCTGGCCCGTGCGCAGCTCTCACCCGCTCCCCGCACCGTTTCGGTAACAGCTACGCGACTGCAAAAGCCGCTGCGATAGCTCCCAGGCCCTCGCCGGCGACCGATCGTCTTGTGCGCGTGTTCTCCCGACACCTTGACAACACCACCGCCCGATGGCCCGACTGCGTCTCCGCGGTGCTGGCCGCGGCGAACGCCCAGGACACAGCTTCAGGTTCAGTCCTCGCTGCCCTCGCTGACGACTCGCGTTCCTCGCATGGGCAGGTGCGGATCGGCACCCGCGTTGCCGGTGTGCAACCTGTGACCTCCTTTGTCATCGACTGTGAGCTTGTGGCCGTGAAGATGGCGGCACCTGTCTCCGCGGCTGGAAGGGAGGCAGGTTCAAGCGCCGGCCCCCAAGCAGCTGAGGCCTTGAGTTCGGCTGCCAGCACTGCAGCAGCGAGCGGTGGCCCCATGGGTGCTGCTGCAGATCCCGAGCTTGCGGACATCGTATCACCTTCACTGGTCGATTCCCGCGGGAGCGAGTTTGACCCCCATGAGGGGTTTTCCATCCTACCGTTTCAGGTGCTGTCGACTCGTTCACGGCCTACCGACGTCGCCAGCGCTGGCCTTTCAGCCAGTGCTTCTCGTGTCGCTCAAGGGCAGGCGCAGCTCTTCGGGCCGCCCCCTGCTGCGACTGGCAGCGGTGTGCGTGAGAGCGAGGACATTGGTGGCAGAAGCGAATCGAGTTGCGTAGGCGCAGACAGCGCAACTCGCGAGCGCGCTGATCACACCGTGACTGCGGCCATTCCTGTTGCGCGTGACGACCACGAACCCGCTGCTCCGGTTGGCGTCAACGTGTGCGTGCTAGCCTTTGACCTGATGCTGCTGAATGGGAAACCACTCCTGCACTTACCTCTGCGGCAACGTCGCGAGCTGCTGCGGACGCATTTTCGGGTTGTCCCAGGACGCTTCAGCTTTGCCAAGGGCATTGACGTGGACTTGCGGGCACCGTCGTCTGTAAGCTCAAGCAAGAGCGCCGGACTCGGCAGCGCAGCCGGGGCAACCAGCTCCGATGCAGCAGACTCTCAGGAGCAAGCGTGGGCGGTGGCGCAGGAGCGGGTTAGCGAGGAGCTGCATGCCGCTTTCCGCGGTAGTTGCGAGGGCATCATGGTAAAGCTGCTTGACAACGAAGGGAGTATGATTCAGAGCACTCCGCCGACGCATACTGGAGGCCGCCTCGCGGTGGGTACTGCGGTACCGGTGGGGACGAAGCGGCCCCGAACTGCAGCCTCAGATGCGCTTGTGTTGGGTTCTCCACCACAGCGATTGCCTGCCAAGAAACCTCGTGGAGCTGACACAAGCGACTCGGGGCCCAGCGCCGAAGACTCGGCCGGCGCTGGCACTTGTTCCAGCGTCGCACCTTCGCTGCCCACGGGCACGAGCGCCGGCGCTGCCGCCGGCGCCGCTGCTTCTCGATCTAGCGGTGCGGCGCTGGTGGCCACCTATCAACCCGACGTGCGCAGCAACGCGTGGCTGAAGGTGAAGCGTGACTATGTGGAGGGGCTGGCAGATACGCTGGATGTGGTCCCGATTGGCGGGTGGTATGGCAACGGTCGGAAGGCCGGCTGGATATCGCCGGTGCTGTTTGGCATCTACAACCCGCAAACCCAGCGGTACCAATCTCTTTGCCGCTGCATGAGCGGATTCACTGATGCTTTCTATCGGGACGCAACGGCCATGTTCATGCGCCCGGATGTGTTGATGACGGAGGCGGAAGCGCGTCGGATGTATGACACAGGGGAGAGCCCGCCGCTTTGGTTTCGTCCACTGGAGGTGTGGGAAATCAAGGGCGCGGATTTCACTCTATCACCGGTGCACGCCGCAGCCGCCGGACTGGTGCACCCTTCCCGCGGCATCTCATTGCGCTTTCCCCGATTTCTGCGCAAACGGTTGCTTGAAGACAAGGGGCCCACAGACGCAACCACGCCTGCACAACTTGCTGAGTTGTACCGTGGGCAGTCGCGGAAGCTAGATGGCACTCACGCTGCTAATACAGGCGGGGCTGAACGTGGCAAGGCAAGTGGCCGAGGTCGGGGTCGAACGAGGCCCCTGAGTACCCTCGCTGGAGCGGGAGGCGGCGACGAAGACGGAAGCGCGTATCCTTTCATCGGCGACCTAGGAGATGACGATGACGTTGATGCTGACGACTGAGTGGCCGCATGCGGGTGACAGCGCTGGATAGAGAAGCCACCTGTGCACAGACGGATGCGGTTCGTGTTATCCTGGCCACGGCCGCCCCACAGCGCGCGGTACTAACCGAGCCACCGGCTATTCGCAGTCGCACATTTCGTTGCGACGCGCATGTCGTTCGGGGAACGCAGAAATTGCCCCACTTGCAAGGCTCGTGCCACGCAGTGTGCTGCGCGCTCATGCTTTGGCTTCAAGAAGTTCCCGATCGTGTGCTGCGCGCTCATGCCCTGGCTTCAAGAAGTTCCTGATCAGGTGACGCGTGCGTTTCGAATTCGACGGTGCATATTCGTGGAAACCACGTGTGTGTACCCATGTCCTCCTAGAGGTCTCGTGAAAATGAGGTCAAAACGTCGATCAAAGCCACAGAATGGGTGAGCTATCGCCGTGCACCCTACGGTCATGCGAATTAAGCTCTCGATTGAAGCACAAGCCTAAGCGTCGACCGAGACGATCGGTGTCGAAATAAGGAAGAAAGAAGACGAATCGCAGTGCATCCTCCAGCACCGCGCAACGGAACGCATCGTCACGGGCGCGGGGACGGTCAACATGTTCAACTATTGGCGAGGCCGGGGGCGCCCGACCGCGACCCCACGAACCCACACAGTTGGCAGCCAAAGACAGCACCACCCCTCGTACCTACACAGCATGTAGACGTGAACAGCCGAGATACAACGGTGAAACAGAGTCAGACGCCAATCGGATTTCGTCGCCAGCGCTGGTGCCTTACTACAGCCTGCGCCGCCAACTCCGCCAAGGCAACACACATTCAGTGCCAGCCGAACTAACGAGCCGATTTGACCCCCCGCAAGCCGGCTGGATCAGCACCGAGCAGTCCAGCCCCTGCCGCTCTCACACTCGTCAGTATGCATCGATAAGACTCTGCTCGTAGGCGTTCTGAATGCGCGCCGTTTGCGCCTGCAGCTGCGAAAACACCTGCCGTCGCCCGAAAATGACGCCCACCACGATGCCGACCACAGCACAAAGCACGCAACCCAAGGCAACCCAGATGATCGCAATGCCAGCGCCGCTGCCGGGGCTACCGTCGCTCGGCGCCGTTGCTGTGGCGTTGCAGATGAAGGGCACCGAGAACAAGGCGCTGCTCTGCGCCGCCTCCGCCTCCGTCAGCAGGGTGGTGTTCACGAAGGAGTAGGTGCGGTTGCTCATATCACACGCCGGGCTCGAGCTCGGGTCAGCGATCGAGTAGAGCACGGGCACGGTGAAAGGCGTCGCCGGATTAGCAGGGTTAGCCAGCTGGACCAGCCAAATGTCGCGACAGGCGCTGATGCTCTGCCAGTGTGAGGCCGTAACGTTCCGCACGAAAGGCGTGGACACGGTCTCATTGCCCAAATCCAGCACGGGCCCCGCCGACCCCAACTCCAGCCAATCCCAGTCCAACGCTTCCCACGGGGACGGTAGGCTGTGAGCTCCTGCACAAGCCAATGGCGATGAGGTGACGGTGCGCTGCTCATCCTCCTCTGGGGCCCGCAGAAGCCCAGCTCCGCCAGAGCTCGCCAACAGCGCGGCGCTCCAGAATGTAACACTAGCAAGGGAGCCATTGTTTTTGAAAACTTTATCGATGCTGCTGATGATCGTGTTCATTTGGCCGGTGTCCATGCCGGAGGCCATGCTGAAGTCGAGGCGGTGGGAATGGAACGCCACCGGTTCGCTGCCTCGCTCCCCTTGATAACCTGTGTACATGAGGGACGTCTCTCCGCCATTCGCAGTGTACACGAACGTAGTAGTGTACGTGAAAGGCGGGTTCGGCGCAGAGAACGCGAAAGGGGCAAGTGCCGTTCCTGCCGAGATACACGTCGCAAGAAGCCACCAGAGCGTCAACAAGCGTGTCATCACAAGTTCCGATTTGGAGCTTGCCCTGACGGGCAGAGTTGCAGCTGAATGCGGATGGCACTCGGCCCCGACTCCAGGTTTCGCGCCCGCCGAAGTCGGCGCTGACGATGGCAGCAGACCTTCGATATCCAAGCTCTTTCCAACTGAAGGCTGTGTTCCGAAGCCTCGACCGGTTCGGAGTTGCCCTCTCTCGTGAGTTCCCGACGAGCCGTCAGGTCGGTCGGAAGCATGCAGACGTACAGAGGATTTGGTCGCAGCCAACGCAGAGCCGCCCAGCAATGCCGCCACACGTCAGTGAGAGCGTGCGCAGACTCGGTCCTGGTTGCAGTTGTCAGTGCCATTTCATATTCGAATCTTTTCGTGTGGATTGTTGCCCACAGCTTGGGCGCCCGTTGGAGCTTGTGGGACACGAGCTGCGAGGGCACTGCTGAGAATGGATGAGGAGCTCGAGGCCTTGCTGAAGCTAGTTGAAGACGATGCCGACCTGGACCCAGCGGTGGCGGAGGAGATCCGGCGACGGAATGAGGAGTCAAACCGTCAAATCGCTCAGCAACAGAGGGAGCAGGTCAGCGGAATGGTTCAGGCAGCAGCTAGCAACCTCGCCAATCAGGAGACTGATGCCAGCAGGCTGCAAGCCGCAGCTTTGCGCATGTCAGTAGCCGCGGCTCAGGCGGCCGACCGGGAAGCTGGTGGGAAGGCCGCTGTCGTCCCGGACAGCGGGCACCGGACAGCGCACGACTCCCCGACCCTGTCGAGCATCGCACGATTCGTTTCCGACGAGTTTCCAGGGTTCGACCGCGTGGACTCAGGCTTCGCCAAACTGCTCATTGTTGGCAACCACACCGTGGCCGCGCATGCGGCTGGGCTCGCGCAGCCTCGCAACTATCGCACGCTGCCTGCGGCTGCAGCAGCGAGGCTGGCTGCCGTTCCTGGTGCTCGCATGGATAGCCGACCCCGCGGGGGTGGGTTTGCGGATGCAATGCGTGCTGCGCTCGTATCCATGCAGCTGCACCGTCCGCCACCCGAGGTGGGCGTCCGTGATGATGTCTCTGCGTCGCCTCACCCGTCAGCTGAAGGCAGCGAACCCCAACTTGCTCGAATCAGCCGCAACGATGCGACTTTGGAGCTGACGGCGGCCGCAACCGTCGCCACTGCCGATTTTGGGGCGTTGGGAAGCGGGCTAGGCCGCATGGAGGCCACCGGCGAAGGCGAGGACGGGTTGGCCACGTCCCCTGCTGCGCCGGCCCCTTGCCACGTTCAATACGAGGCCGTGGAGGCGCGGCGCCAGGATTGGCGAAGTGCGTGTGCACCGTCCGCCGCGCTGGGACGAGTGCAGAGCGGCTACGGCCCCGTGCGGCATGCGCATATGACGGCTGAAGTGTTTGAGGCTGCGTATGCAGGCACATACTGCTTGGGAGCTGACGCAGAGGGCGAGGAGGCGGAGGAAGGCCACGCGGGTGCGTGTCTTCCCGCTCACTTTGCCAAGGCCGTTCGGCAGCTGCAGGATGTCGGTGCGCTGGGAGCCGTGGGCAGCGCTCTCTCCCCCGACGCCTTTCTGCCCGTGGCAGTAGGCGCCCCCATCAACATCGCGCCATGCCTTGCGGTGGGATCCAGCCTGTTTTTGGCGGCTGTCGACGCGGCTGTGCGAGGCGGTGCAGCGGTGGATGCAGCCGGGAGGGTCGATGATTTGTGCGACGAGCGACCCGACAGCGAGGCCCGAAGGTACGACCCTGCCTGGTGCTTCAAGGGCTTCGCGCGACGACTGGCCGCTCACCTGGGGCTGACCGGCTCCAGCGT
>Ga0066413_1000063_pt1 | contig 20431 bp, 2 predicted proteins | sample LakWasMet19_HOW5_2_FD_59540 | JGI IMG/M metagenome (GOLD analysis project Ga0066413, IMG submission 59540) | Freshwater sediment methanotrophic microbial communities from Lake Washington under simulated oxygen tension - Sediment Metagenome 19_HOW5 | ecosystem: Environmental > Aquatic > Freshwater...
CGAACTTCGCCACGATGTCGCTGTCGTGGCGGCCCACCCCGTTCGCCAATGTTGAAGCAAGCTGCGTCAACTGCTCGAGTTGCGCGATTGACGTCTCGGCGCACATGGTACGCACCGTGTGTGACGAGAATCATGCGGGTGCCCCCACGCACGGCTGTTGGTCAGTTGCTGTGTGAATTCGTCGCCGTCGATGCAGGTTTCATTCTCTGAGGCGGCCGCGCCTCTGTTCCGCGAAGCTTCCGCGTCGATCTCCATCAACCACCATCCCGAGCCGAACTCAACCCGCCATATCGTGATGCGAGCCGGGCAAATCGAGGCCGAGACTTTGACCTGGTCGACTTCGTGAGTGCCACACCATTCGAGGACGGCAAGCCACGAGCGCGTTGGTGCCAGCTTGCACGAGTAGCATTATCCACCCACCGTGTGTTCCGAACGCGAGCTCTGCAGCCTGAGCATCAACGACACGGTCGAAGTCACGGTACGACTGTTGTCGCAAGAGGGCTTCTTTCACTCAGCAGCACTTAGTGCCAGCGTGGACAGGTGCGAACATGGTTTGCACGACGGCAACACGCCACGTTTTTTTTTGTCTCGATTGTTCCCATGAACGCCAAACCAGCACGCTGTTTCGATATTGCAGATGGCAGGGCTTCGCCACACTGGTCACAGCCGTCGGCGAGGGCGATTATCTTGTACACTTGCCGCATGTCGCAGACGTCCTGCCTTCGTTGCGCCCGTGCCGTGTCAACGTCGCTCCTGGAGGCCTGGGGCAGGAGTGCGGCGCGAACGTCGTTGACACCACCCTCAACGACACATTCGTGGATGGCACGCAACTCTTCAGCATCGACGTTCGTGAGGGAAATGGGACCGCAAGTGCCCGCGTGACCGCCACCGCACTCGTGTGGCACGTGCCAGCCGAAACTCAGGCTGTCGAGGCGGCCGCATCGGTGACTGTCATGGCGGCGGCGACAGGACTTGATTCATCGTGGCAGCAACTACCCGACCCCGTCGTGGTCGCGCTCAGGACAAGAACGGAGTTATCGATTCAGGCGGCTTGCACTCGAGCTACGCCGCAAGCTGCCCTGGTGTCTGCGGTGTTCGTCTCGCCCGGTTTCGCCATGGGCCTTCTGCAAGCGACACCCGTCGATGGCAATGCCACGATATCCAGCTGCGCTAGCAATCGCGCGCACGCGATGCTGTTCACCCCTGACGACTCACACGCGGGCTGGGTGCTGCCGCTCTGTGTGATTCCTGTTCTATTTCGCAACCTCAGCTCACCGGGTAACGGAACAGGCATGCTTCCCCTGCTCCGCCCTCCCGGTGAAGTGCTTCAGTACGCGTGGTCTCGGGCACGCTGCATTCTCGTAGCAGTGGAAGCTTTGAGCCCTGTTGCTCCAGTAGCCGTGGGAGCAGCGGCGCTTGCAGACATACGCCAAGCTGCAGAGTTTGCGCAGGGGTTGCGAGGATGGTCACCGCAGCTCTCTGAAGCATATCGAATGTCGCAAAGCGCAACCCTGATCTCATCCGGCGCCAGCGTTCTGAACGCGTCTGCTAGCGTCGGCTTGGCGAGGTGGGGTGTGATGGGCCCTGCTGACTTTGCGCGTCGAACAGAGTGCGTTGCGAATGCTGGGAGCCCGCTTCCTCCGAGCATCGGCAGAATCCGACCTGCCAGCTCAGCCGTGTGGGCGGGAGTGGCATCTGGCTCGACGAGCGTTGGCCTGCTCGCTCTCGCACAGCCTGTGTTCACAACAGGCGACTGGGCAGTGTTCGCCAACTTGTCGCTACTGCGCCCGGCTACAGCTCACGCGCAAGCCTTCGGTTTCGTCGCATTCACGCTGCTGCAGACCGACGCCACCTGGGATGCGAATATCGCGACGGTGACAGCCGCAGCAACGGCTTCGTTGCGGCTTGCCGCCGCACGATCGCGATCGCGTGACCGAACCAGCAGGGGTGGCCTCCCCGCAACTCTCGCGGCAACGGCGCTGCCTGGAAACGGCAGTGGGGTCATTGTTGTGATGTCACTAGGCTTGCCACAGGAACTCATCCTCATTGTCCAGTGCTTACCTGGCAGCTGCACTCTACTGCGCTATAATGTTACGGCTGCTGTGTCCCTTGGTCGAAGCACACCCTCAGCTGCAACGGTCACGGGCGATCTGCGGACCGGCGCTGTGAATGCTCTTTACGTTGTTGGGGCTCCCGCAGACGGTCTTTCACAGGGGGAGACTCCGCTGAGCGCTGCGTTGCAGGAGAGTGCGATGCTTCCGCTCCTACAAGGAGCGAAAACTTTGCGCGCAGCAGCAATCAGCGGTGTCATCAACCTCTGTGATGGCTCCGCATTTTCGATCTGCGCTTCGCCGATGGCCAGATGGCTCAGCGATGCCGACTATGCCGCCTCGCTGCCTCTGAACGATATTCTTTGCGGCAGCACCTCTGGCGATGGACTTGCAGCCCTGTCAATGCCAGCGACTCTGGTTCACACATTGCTCTTTCAAACTTCCAGCGATGCTGCTTTTGTGACACAGGGTTTGCAGCTGCAGTGGCATGATCGCTGGGCAGTGCGGACAACTGCAGCGGAGTGGGCGACTGCGACTTCTGCAGACAACGAACTCCAACAAGGCGGCTCCGCCGTTGATGTATCCCTCCCCTTCTCCGTGCATTTGCGGTGCCGCGCTTTGCAGACGTGTGACGACCCGAGTGCTAGCACGTGGGCTGAGTGCTGCGGCCTCAATTTCGATGCCGCTGCGTGGGTAGCTTTGATGTTGGCGACAGAACCAAGTGTGCACCTCGCAGTGTCGCCCGAGCTTCCTGGTGTTACCATGCCTGACGGAGCACGAGTGCCGTTTTCACTACAGCACCCTGTGGCGTTACTAGGACGCGTTGCGGTTGCTGAGGTGGCGGGAGTGCTGGTGCGCAGCGTGACTACAGAGGCACTGCGCGGCGCTATCGAGGTACCGCTCAGTCAGGCCGCATTGCGCGCGCCAACGGTGGAGTTTCCGCTGTGGCTCGCTGGGAGATATGTGGGCTCAGTGCAAACCGCGCAAGGGTTGCTAACTGTTGAGGCAGTTTCCGGGGACTCTGAGCCTGTAGTTACGCTGATGGCGGGCACGTTGAGCTCTGGAATGCGCTGCGTCAACGCGACGTTCTGTAGCGGGGCCCTTTGGAACTACTTTTCGCGCGCCGACGGAGAAGCAACAACGACGATAAACGAGTATTCCCCTCTTCGGCTAGGCGCTGGAACAGACTTGCACCTCGTTGCGGTGCCCATGCAGGGTTGGAACGTTGTGGCGGCAGCCATGCACGTGTCGCTGCCTCGGTCGCCACAGAGCCTCGCCAGCATGAGCATGCTCGACAGCACTCGCAACGAACGCACGGTCTCTGTCACAGCCGCTCTTGTCTACGGTAACACGAGCCATTCTTGGTGGCGTGCGCGCCCTTTGGTGTCGCCGATGATTGCTCCGCTCGCCGCCGCGAATAACCGCAGCTCTACTTTGCCGTTGGACGCGCTCGCGCGCATGCTCCTGCTGCTGGTCTGGCCTGCACCACGCGCAGCGGATGCATCAATTGGGGAATCTGCGTGGATCGAGCTGGTCGTGGACGGATATCCGGTGTCAACCGTCCCCGTGGAAATTGCGCCAGGTTCGGTTGACTGGAGCGTTAGCACCGTGCGCCCCTGCAATGGTACCCGCTTACTCACGAACGCCACGCTCGACGCCGAATTGATTGTGTGCCCGGCTGGGGAGCCTGCGCGAGGGAACTTACTTGCGGAGCCGGCTTCTGGAGGAGCCCCTGACGATCCAACGGGCTCCCCGTTCATGGAGCTCACAGCAGGGATTCTTGCGCTTCTCGAGATACGTCCGCGGGATAAATGGGGAAATGATGTTCACATTCCTGCGGACGCTTTTTCGGACAGCGTGTGGGTCACTGCACATCACGTTGCGACCGGGTCTGCCGGAAATCTCTCTTGCTGGCCTGCGTTTGCCTCTCAGCGCTTCCAATGGGTTCTTCTGTGCAACTTCTCGAGCGAGGCAGCAGGGGATGTGATTGTGCGGCTCTCGAGTACGACCTCCGCGGTGGCACTCACTCCCGCGCTGCTAGTGCGCGTGTATTGTGCAGAGGTGTCGGCGGCTGCCTCGATTGTGCTGATTGATGACGATAGTCCGCTCACGCACGTGGTAGCTGGCTCCAACACAACTCTGTTTCTGCGTGCGCGCGATCGCTTTTCGAACCGAGTGTGTCCCACCGCGAGCCTGCTCTCAGAGTCAGCCCTGCTCAGCAGCCTGCAGCACTTGGCACTTGTGCCCCACGACTGGGATGGAGTGTCGCAGCAGTGGCAGGCATCCGTTTCCGCGACTAACTGCACGCAGGCTGTGTCCTACCTATTTCCTGTTGCTGACTCTCGCTTCACCCCTCTGTGCGGCACTGTCCAGATAACTTTCGTTGTCCCCTGCGCTGGCTGGTGGAGCGTGCGATTTCGTAATGGATCGGCGATGCCGACTGAGGTGCATCCATCTCGTAACGCGACCACTGCTACGTGGCTGCAAACAAGCAGAATGCGGTACAACGCCTCCAGCCATTTGTTGGACTGGTACCCTCAGGTATACGTCGCCGCGGCGCCGCCATGCCTGGCCCGTAGCAGCTTGACCACAGATGCGAATGGCCTCATCCTCGTCGTTGGACAGCGGCAGCGCGCGGGATTATTGCAGTTGCGGGACGCTTTTGGCAATCCCGCCCCTCTGAAGACACAAGCGACGGCTGCCAACGTGCTAGGGGCGTCATTCGTCCTTTCGGCGTCTCTATTCCCCATCGGTAATCGCAGTGCTCCTGGTCACGATTTCGTGGGAGCGGCGGCGACGACGTGTGAAGGCACGGAATCAACACCGCTGGAGCTTGCCATGGGCCTGGTGTCGTTCGCTTGCGAATGTGCACTGGCGACAATGACTGCAGCAGCCCAGGCCCGGTTCGTTGTAGTGCCATCCGCGGAGCTTCTTGGATATGCAGAGATCTGGGTCATGGCGACGCTGCCGTCATCGGACGGTGTGCTGGAGCTCGCAGTGGCCAACGCTGGGTCAGCGCTGGGGGGCAGTAGCTTCGCGCTGGCTATCGAGCATCTCTCCATCGTTGCTGGAGAGCCATCTTCCGCCCACAGCAACGCTGCCATCAACATTCCGCTGCTACTGGCAGACGCTGAGTCCCGCGACTTTGCTTGGAACGCCACGCTGTTCTCCGCCTGCGTTACCCTGCGGGATAAGTGGCGGAATGCTCGCCTGGGAGGTGGCGATACCGTCGCTTTCATCGCTTGGAACCGGACGGGCTTGAATGAAACTGCCGGGCCGTCAGCGGACACGTTTGATCTCCAATGGGTGCCAGCTGAAGATGCTTACTGCGGTCGTCCGCTACTGCGCGCCAGCTTGAACGCTCCCGGCGGCGCTGTGTGGTGCTGGCAGCTGCAGGTACGCTTCGGCAGCGTCGGGCTGACACAGGATCTGTGGAGCGCACCGCTCAACGTTTGCGCGAACCCCACTTCCTTGATCGGAAGCACAGGGGTGTCATACTCCGCTGTTGGAGCAGCATATGCCGGTTCGCCAGTCCACATCCTACTTGACGGCGCTGCAGAGACGCGGGCGTTACTTGTGCTGCCGTACCCTTCTACCGATGCGGAGCAAGCTCCACGACCAGTAACAGCGTTTGTGCGACGGGCTGCAATTTTGAGCCAAGAGGGCGCTTTCCAACCTACCCTGAGATCGACCCTCGACGATGCTCAAGAGGGTTCCAGTACTACCGCTGTTCTGGTCACGGCTTCCGCTCTTGCGGATGTTGCTGTCTCCGAGCTGTCTGTTGCCCGCGCATTGACGCTGCATGCACGAGGCACCTTTGCCACTCTGCTGCCGCTTCATGAGCCCTTCCACAGCCACGCAGTCGTTTTTGGATGCACCGCCATTTCCTCTGCTGCTCCCTTCGCGGGACAGGATGCTTGCCTGCCGGGCGAGCTGCTCGTGCTGCTAGTGTTCATCGAAGGGGAGCTTGTCACGGAGTACTCAACCGCGGCTGCAGTAGGCGGTACACTCACCCCCACCGATATGGCATTGGAAGCCGGGGGAGTGTCATTAGGCAAACTCTTCACTGGCTTCCTCGCCCTCAACAACACGATTGTCGCAGCGGCAGAACCGCTCGTAGACGCCAGCGCTCACGTGCAGTGGCCCGCAACCACCGCTGCGGGGGCCTCGCTTTTGCCGAACGCGAGCGACTTCTTCGCTTCCAGGGCGAATGTCACTGCTATTTTGGTGTGCCCTCTAGTCATGCCTCGTGTGGACGATCTCTCCGACCCACTGCTAACGCCCTGGTCTTTTACGTGCAATGCCAGCGGTACTGCATTTGTCGCTATTCTGCAGCGTGCGGAGGTTGCCGACGTGAGTGCTGAACTGCTGCTATTTGACGGCAGCGCACTGCAGGCGGTGGTAGCAACACGCACTCATAGCTCGGCTTCTTTCAGGCGCATCTCCGCATCTGCTCCGGAGTCCATCATGTGGCGGACATCGGTGCAACCTTCAAATGACCCGTTTCTTTTCGCTGGCCATTTCTCTCTGGCTTCTGCGGATGACGACACCGCTCTGGTGATACTCACCCTTCGCGATGGCTTTGAAAATCCCGTGACGCTCAGCGATGTTGACGTCTTCGTGCATGTTGGGCCGTGCAACAACACGTGGGGAGCTGAACTCTCATTCGCCGGCAGCGACGCAGTCACTCATGGATGGGTCGCGCACACCGCAGTCCTCTCAACGATCTACGCCGTGCAATGCTTGCACCTCGAGTACGAAAGTGCCGCTGGGCAACGAACCCGTGCACTGAGTGCACCCCTGCCTGTGCGGGGACTTCCACCAAGTTCAGCAATGTCCTACCGCGTAGCAGTACGCTTGGTGCAGGCAACGGGTATTGAGCAGGCCGCTGTCGCTCGGAATGTTGTTCCGCTGTATCCTTGCACAGTGGGACACGCTGGCGTGCTGACGGCTCGGCTGCAAATCGTGGCCGCGGTGGGTGCATCTGAATGGCTGCTGAGCTCCAGCGACTTGCTGGCCGCGGAGCTTTACGTTTCGGTCACGCTGTCTCGCGAGGGAGGCACATCGTCAGCTGTGTGCGCTGTCGCCTCAATTTCTCCGGCTCCTCTGTTCTGCGCGGGCGGGGTTGCATGTGAAACACGTGGGGGCTTTTATAATTCGACAGCGACGGTGATGTGTGAACGGTCGGGCAATTGGAGCTTCCCGGCTCGCATGGAGGCGCGATTGCATTCTCAGAGCACCGGCAAGCTTATTGCGAGTGACATCCAGCTGGTGTCCGCGATGGACGCCGTTGGATCTCCTACATCTGTTGCCCGGGCGGTTTACGTTCACCCACCTGTGCAGTGGTGGTTGAGTTCGGGGTCGCCGGTCGAAGGCTGGCGAGTGTGGTATAACAACTCCACTCCCGACGACGGGGCGGTCGGTTACGTTTCGCTGCATCTTGCCGACTCCGACGTGTTTGTGCTCAGCGTTGACGTGTCAGCGTCATTGAGTGGCGCATGCTCCGACATCACCGCTGCGGACGTGTGCGTCATCCCGGCAGATGATCCGATGCAGGCTACGGATGCTGTTTGCGCACACGCTCTGCCAAGCAACAGCTCGTGGCTCACCGACGGGGTTGTCAGGTTCAACATCACTGCCGCGATTCAACCTGGCCGGGCGTATATTTCTGAGGCGCGCTTCTTCCTTGCGGCGATTTGCAGCAGCTCTCCCTCCCAGCAAACCTTACTTGGAGGGATTCTCCGTGGATCAAACAGCGGGCCGGAAGAGTCTTGCCCATCTGTCGTGTCGCTGAAGTTTGATGCTTGCAGCGGCATTGCAGCCACTGGAGTGGCGGCAATGCGCAGCGATACCCTGGCCGGAGAGCACCTCCCCACACTGGACATGCCTGCGTCGCCGTGGGCGCTGCAGTACTATCCGACTTCTACAGACGCAGCGAGCGACATCAGCACCCCCATGCCTCTCGTCGTTGCCCTGCCTCAAGGCTGCGGCGCGCAGCAAGCGTTCGCGCCCACGACGCTGCTCGTGGCATATGCCGCTGGCGCAGACGGCGCTGCCGAGCAACAGCAGCAAGCTCGGTGCTGGGTGTCTAACACAACCATCAGCTGCGGCGCGGCCGGGTGCACGGCCCTCCTGCTGCTGCATCGCACTGCCCTCCTCGCCGCGGGGGCGTGGAGCGGTATGCTAAGGATTGGTGTCGCAGTTTCAGCGAGCAGCCCTGCGTTGCATGCACAGGCATTCGCTGCTGGCGGCCGCAGCATCGACGAGCTGTGTGCACAGGTGCAGGATGGCGCGGTCGCCGGATCTACCCCGATCGTCACAGGCGCCTCCGGCGTTGGATCCTACCGCCTGCTACCAGGAAATGTCACCACCGTGTTTGCTTACGATGGCGCGGCAGATGGCACCAGCTCAAGCCTCATCACTCAGCCAGCTGCGGCCTCTCCATGGGCGTATCCCCAGGACTTGGATTCTGTAGTCACCGTTGCCGAGGTCGCATCGCCAGTTTGGACTCTGCCCGGCAGCATGAGCGCGGTTTTGCGAGACGTCAGACCAGTTGCAATCGGCGCGGAGTTGCACGCGGCATTCGGCGTTGCCGGCACCGGAGACAACCATCTCGTTGGCTCGGCCGCTTCTGGCAGGATGGTGTGGGGGTACGCGCTCACCTGCGATACCAGTGCAACTAGCACGTATCCCGGCTGCACGGACGCAGTCTACAGTCAATATGCGCCCCAAGATGCGTTGGCGTGGGCCTGGAAGGCCACCACCGAAGCAGAGTACACGGGTACGACTCTCAGCACGCTGCCGTTCTCGGCAGCAGCTCAGGCAATGATCCTACCCAACACGGTCTCACCGACAGATGGAGTTGGTCTGCCCAACGCCTTTCTGTTGGCATACCCGTCGGCCGAGGTTTGGGCTGATCAGACCAGCGACCCAGTTGTGGCGTTGCTGGCAGGCAGCGCTCCTTCCGTTCAGCAGCGAGCGATGACGGCACGATCATTGGTTGTGACGGCGTTTTCTGCCACGACCCTGGTTCTGTGCAGCACCGCTTGCCAGGTGAGCATCCTTGTGCTGGATGCGTTGGGACAGACGTACGGTGGCGACGCAGCCGGGACCGATTGGGGCGCGGCATGGCTGCCGGTGATTGGCAGACCACTTGTGTCAGCCGTGCTGGTGGCCCCATCAGACCAGAGGACCACTGTCACGTTCAGCGGTAGTTCGGTTGCAGGGGGGTGCTTCACCTTTTATGAGCCATCTCTCGCGGGCAGCTTGGCTTACAATCGCATCCTGCTTCGCCACGCTACGCAAGGCATGCTCGAGTACTCAACAGCACTCTCCGGCGTGTCGTTGCCAGACCTGAAAGTATCAGACGCACTACAGGACTCCTCAAACGAGGCTGCCCTCACAGTGACGTTGCTAGGCCCTTTGACGACGGGCGTGTACCGAAACGCGCAGGATTACTGCATCTTTACCTGGGCCATAGGGTGCGCGGGCGAAAATGTTGCGCCAGGGCCGGGGACATTCTGTGCTGTTGTTGACAACGTGGCAGCAAATGGCTTACAGTTCAAGACGACGGGCTCGAGCAACACGCAGTCTGTGTATGCGAGGGCGTACCTTTGCCTTGCAAGCTCGGTATACAGCACGCTGTCCGACGGCACACACACCCTGTACGTGTATCGCATCCCAAACGCCCCGGCTGCTGGCAGTCCCACGCAGTGCGCTACCATCTCCGGGAAGCGGCTCGTCCGGACTCTCACATTCAAAATCAGTACGACACTGACAGCCGGTGCCACCGCGTCAACCATCTCGGGATCCGGGGCGTGTGGCGCAACCGCGCTCAAGGTCGGAGTGCCAGCTTCAGTCACCCTGCAGATGCGCACCACCGGCGGCCTCTCCCTGAATGTGTCTGCAGGAGCGGCATCAATGCTCACACTGCAGTTTGGCGCGGGAAACATTGTTACGCCCACACCCACCGACTTTGCTCGCCGCGTGTCCGCCCTCTCGATAACCGACAATGCCAACGGCACCTACACATTCAGCTACGTTCCGCGCCTGACGGGCACGCACTCCCTGTACATGTACTACTCGGGGGTGCTGTGGGCAGGCACAGGCTCCACCTGCACCGTGACTGTGGGCCAAGGCGACTTTAGCTCTGCCAAGTCTGGTGTGCGAGGAGCATACGTGGCGCCGGATGATGATCCCGGCAGTGTGCAGGACACGGGAGAGGAGTCGACCATGGCTGTTGTTGCAGGGCATGTTGGGTTTTTGACGGTAACCTTCCGCGATGCCTTTGGTAGCACGATTGCAGTGGGCGGCCTCACAATGACGGTGTACTTTGATGGACCGAGCCCGCTGCTCGGCCCCTCCGATGCCCTCTCTCGCAGCGTGCCCGCCGCTTCTTGCGCAGCCTGGGAGTCGGGTGGAGAGCTCAACCCGCTGCAGACCCGCAACATCGCGTACAACTGCAGCACTGCAGGCTACTACAATGTTACGGTAGAGGTGAGAGGCATCGCCACGCTTGCGAGCGGCAGGGCCAACCTCACAGGCTTCGAGCTCATGGTCATTCCCAGCAGGCCTGCTTCCGCTGTGCTCAGCGGTTCGTCGGTGCTGATGGCGGGAACCTGCATGGATGTGCACGCCCGCTTGCGAGATGTATACGGCAACTTCCTGGTCGACGACCTGACCCCTCGGTACATTCTCAAGGCACAGCCGTACTTAACCGCCTTGTGGCTCCCAGCAAATTCGGCAACCGAGCTTGAGGCAGCTGCGGCCGTGGCGCCGACCAATCTGACTGCTGTCTCCGCGGTTGGAGGCATCGTGGCAACTCGAGGCCAGCCAGCCCCAGCCGTTGGTGCGTTACAGTGGCAGGGGCACATAGGCGGCGGCGTGGTGAGGCTGCGAGCCTGTGCTTTTGCGCCGACTGACACCTCGGCGCATACGACTTTCAAGCCCAACGGCAGGTATTGGTTCCGCCCGTTGCTTGGGATCCAGGCCGGAGCAGGTTCCGGGCAGCTCTCGGACCTAGGCCCTGTCGACTCAGCCAGGGCCTTCCTGGTCCGCATTGTGGCGGGACCTCCTGCTGGGCGTGCGAGCTTCTTCAACGAAACAGACCTGGCCATTCCGCGAGTCGTGTCTGCGGCAGCCGGTCCCGCTCCCATTCGTCTCCATCTGAGGGACAGGCTTGGCCTGGATTGCGCCAACGCGACTGCGGCGGCGCGCGCCCTCAGCCTCATTACAGCGCCGGGAATGCCCTACGCTGCTGCAGCCGCTGCGGTGGCTGCCTCGGGTGGCGATCCGTCATTCATCGCACGCGGTATGTCCGTGCACTCCGCCAGCGGGGCGGCCTTTTCGTTGGCGTTTTCTGTGCCAACATCCACGGAAGCAGCCGCTTCTGACAGCGCCAACCCGTGCTACCTCAACGTCAGTCTCGATCCAGCCGCATGGACCCTTGCTGGTCCGCATACTATGTACGTCGCGGTTGCAGGGGCTCTTGTCGAGCGAGACGCGCTCCCCCGCATCACGCTGGCTGCCGCTGCACCGGAACCGCTCAGCACTGGTTTCAGCGTGGTTGCCGCAGGCGAACCCCTCACTGCAGCTGATGGGGACTCTGCCGCCAACAGCCTCGTTGTGCGCGTCCGTGACCAATACGGCAACCCGACATTCTTGAATGCGACGGCGCAGCTTCGGGTGTGGCTGATCCCATACATGCTGCAACAGGCGTCTGCTGCCGTCCCGGCACCAGCGCGGCAGAACGTGTCTCTCGAGAGTGCCGAAGCCGGGAGCTACAGAATATTCCTGACTTCGCAGTTCGCTGGCCTGTACACCCTTGATGTGCACGTTCTGGGCACGAACGTGTCTCACCTTGCCGCCCAATCCATGCCCAACGGCCTGGTCAGGGTCGGCGCCGCCGACCCATCTGTGCACACGAGCCGGTGCAGCTTCTATCGTCAACTCGACGGGGATGTAGCGATTAGTGCGACTGCTACCCCTCCGAGTGTGGCGCGTGCGGGTGACAGCTTGCAGATTGCTTGCTACACGATGGATCGCTTCGGCAACGCGTACGATCAATCTTCCGCGGTCTGGCTCACCTCCAACAATCTCAGCTTTGCCTTGATGCGTCGCAACGACACTCAAGCCGCTGTCCAGCCATTTGCCATTGGCGAGCTGGTCGACGGTTCTACCATCGCTGCCTGCAACGCCACCATACTGCGGCTGGTCGATTGCGTTGTGGACCCGGCGTCCCCGGGCACGACACTGTGCAGATCGCCGCCCGAGTTGTTCCGCTGGGCCGGCTTTGTGCACTGGTGGTTGGGGCTGGCGGGTGTCAGTGGTGGATTTTTTGTTTTCGGGACCGGAGAGCTCCCTGTTCCACAGGGCGCCTCCAGCCAGCTGGCAGCCCTCGCAACGTGGGTCCTGCCAGCCGCGCCTATTGGTCGCAGCGTGTCGCTGACGCTGCTGTCGAGCGGCGAGGGTTCGGCTGCGTATTTCGACGGCACGGTATCTGCCCCTGTCGACATTTCCGTCGCAACGGCTGCGATCTTGCTGGCAGGGGTGCCGGCATTTTTTGCGTTGACTGCGGTAGATGCTTTCGGCAACGAGGTTTGGCCTGCCGCTGGGGGAGCTTGGGCTGATGCTGCCGCTGCTCTCAATGCGACGGCGGTGCCTGAATTCCAGTGTGAGCTGTTTGCATTTGCCGACCACGGAGCCAACAATGTCACCTTCAGGCGACTGCTGACTGCTGTCAACAGTTCGACGCTGGGCACAGTTCCGTCGCATGCGCAGGCAGTCCGGCTTTCACCGAGCGGACTGCTCTTCACGGCTATTGCAACAGTACCAGGCAATTATTCCGTGCAGACGAGGTGTCCAGGAGCTGTAGGTGTCATTGTTTCAACCATAGGACGCGTCAGTGTTGCGACGCCACCTTGTGACCTTGCTAAAACCCTGGTGAGCGGCCCGGGGCTCCTGGTGGCGGAGGCGGGGCAATGGGCCAGCATCAACATCACTCTCCGCGATGCTTTTGGGCGTGCTTTTGATGCATCGGGTGGCAACTGCCTGCTGTACAGCAATGCGAGCGGCCCAGTGTCTGCGCTCGCGCCAGATACGCTGCTTGCGGGCATGCAGGTCAGGGGGCCGGGAGTTGCTGATCTCTGCATCAAAGACGCGCACGAACTTGTTGCCAGCGAAGGGTGCGACCTTCAGTCCGCTGCCGCCGCCGTCTGGACTTTGCAGACGTCCCCCACCGAATTTGTCTTTCGTTACAACATAAGCGCGATCCACTACCCCGCGGTTGCTGATTCTCCGTTCTTGTGGGACGCGAGTACCACCTTCGTCGTCGCTGTTGTGAATGTGACCGTCCCGTGCCTGCTGTGCCAGCTCACGACCGCACTGATTGCCGGCCCTCCGCAGCCATGCAGTTGGGCACTGGAGGGGCTTAGCCCTCTTGATGGCGCGTGGACAGCCTCCCCGGGGTTCCGGGCTTGCGAGGTGTCTGATGGATGGTCTTCCGCTATGCATATTGTCCCTGTGCTGGCCGTTCAGCAGCGAAGGAATAGCCTGTTCCGCTTGCTGCCACGGGATGCATATGGCAACGCCGTCCTGCGACACAGGCCGCGTGTTGATGCCTCCTGGCAGGTCGCGTCATTTGGCCCCGAGCACGCTGATTGTGCTCCCGCAGCGTCCGTGTGGCGCCGCAATGTAACACTGCTCCCCACGGACCTTTTCGTCGCCGCTTTGCTGTTACCGCCCTGGGGAGTGACAGCCCCTGCGTGCACCAACATGTCAGTGACGCTGCTGTCTGCAGCGTTGCACACGAACCTTACGTTTGTCTTCCTCGGCGAGGTGTTGCAACAGCCACTGAGTCTTCTGCCTCTCGAGGGCGCATCCGCCCCGCTGGAGTGCTCAGCTGGAGCAGTATGCACGACGGCCTCGGCACCGGCTGACTCTACCCTGCTGGATGTGCTCCGCCAGTCTTCTAGTTTCTGGCTCGAGCGCGAGTGTGTCAGCCCGGTGGTGCCCGATCACCAGATGATGACTTGCATTCAGCCGGCAACAGCAGATTTCGGCTTCGGTGGTGGAGGTATCAAACTCAGCTGGACAGCTTTGAAGAGTGGGATTTACACGCTCAAGAGCGCTATTGGCTCCTCATTGTTGCTTCCCGTGCTCCCGGTGATGGACGTTGTGGTGCGCCCTGGCGACGCGCGCCTGAATGCCACGATGGCCGTGCTCTCGACAGACGGCTACAACGCCTCTATCGCGGGTGGCGCCGATGTTCCGGCCGGAGCACGCGTGAGTATGACCGTCACCCAGCGGGACGACAACGACAACATGGCGGTGCTGAACATCAACATCACCAACATCGCAAGCATGCGTGCCAGCCTCGAGGTACTGGAAGTTGATGGCGGTGCTGTACCGAGCTCAGGGTTTCAAGTCCCGGCCTCTCTGGCAGGAAGCTTCTGCAACAGCGCGGGGACATGCGCTGCAGTGTCTGGGCTCGCAGCGCTGCCTCCGCTACTGCGCGGGCCACATCAGCTCCGCGTCATTCTAGCAAGTGGCCTGGGCGTGGATGCAGTGCCACAGTGGGGTACGTGTGCTGAGGCCGCAGCTGGGTGGAACGGCAGCTATGAGTGGCCCTGGCAACAGCTCTGGGCGATCGCTCCCGCGGCGGTGGCCGCGGTGGGGCTTCAGACAGTGTCTCCGACGGAGGGTAGCACCCGAGTCTGTGCTACCGATGCCGGCGTCGTTGCCGCTAGCGACGTGGGCGAGACGTGGCTCGCTGCTGATTACGCTGGTGGGCCCCTGGGATTCGGAGACTTGCCAGCTACCACCTGTTGGGTCAACGATACTAGCTCTCCGGAGCTCAGGCCCTGCCTGCTTTTGCAGCCGGCGCTGTCGTTGTGGGAAGCAGCTGTGGGGCCATTTGTGATTCGCGTACGCGGTGGTCAACCCCCGCACAGTGCGGATGAGAGCACACGTTTTGTTGTGCATGTCTCCTGGGGCAGCTCAGACACGGCGGCCAGTCTGACGGGGATCGTCGTAATACACGCCTCCACAGCATCTCCCTGTGCCGTCGCAGCCAGTCCCATATTTTTGAAAGAAGACGCTGCGCACGTGCGTACCTTCACAGTCACCACCTCTGCGGTAGATGCCTTTGGAGGCTTTGTAAGGGATGCGGCTGGTGGCTCGCCAGATGGCATCTTGGTGCTTCCGCTCGAAGTGGCAGCGGCTCACGATGCAAACAGCACACGGATCACCTTCGACGCCACCGGAGACTTCGCCAACGTCTCCGTAGGCACCTACGGACAGTACGTCGTCATCCGAGTGTGGCGGGAGGCCGGAATCGCTCCCGCTCTGCCCGGCCGCATTGTAGCGCTCGCTCCTCCGCAGGGATTCGGGGGGCTCGAGGCAGCCGAGCTTGTTACCACCGCGTCACCTGCCGTATTGTCAGCTTCTGGTGGATTCAGCTCCCAACAGCTGGTGCTGACGGTCCCAACTACCATCTTGGCCACACTGTTGCTGTCCGACTTGCGTCCAGCCGTGCGCATTGCCGCTGATCGCTGCACCGTGGCGGACGCCTTGGGTTCGACTGAGATATTACGCCGCACGTTTGCGAATTTTGCCACTTCGCTGCTTGCCGATGTCCGCTTCCCTGGCATTCAGCTCGCCGGGGAGTATTGCTTGGCGGTTTGCACCCCAGGTGACGGTGCCTGCACCTTCGAGACGTTCACGGTGATACCTGAGTGGTCCTCCATGCAGCTCCAAAACGACGACAGGGCTGTGCTTTCGAAGTGGCCGCTCTGCGCCACAGGCGTGTTGCCGACATCCTATGCGGCTTCGGTGTGTCAACCCTCGTGGCGCTTGGCCGATCAATGGCAGAATGCTGTCATCCCATCTCCGTCATCCTTGTTGAGAGTGGGGTGGCTTTCTGACAGGAGCGACAACACTGCTCATGGCCAGACTCTGCCTTGGTTCCCAGTTGTCGGCGGCGCAGGCATTGTGCTGGTTCCGCAGGCTGAGGGGTTTGGGACCGGCGCTCTCGGTCCAACCGCCGCTGTCCCTCTGGTGGGGAGTGCCGCGCTGCCGGTGCACATCTGCCGAATGGAATTGCAGGGGGACTCATGGCTATGGATCACAGCGGCTGTCTCCTCAAGTCTATCAGACCAGCCGGTTGCGCACGAGCTAACTGCCACATCTGAGGGCATCTTTCTGCCGCGCTTTGCGTTTTGCACACCATCCGGGCAACCGTTTGCGGCGACCTCTCCAGTCGCGGCAGCTGCAGTAGCGGCCGAGGCGTTGGCATCCGGAGTGAGTGCGATTTTCATCGCAAGCGCGGCTGTGACGGCGTCGCAGGTGTTGCAGGTTCTGGCGATCCCAACACTGCTGAGTGTCCAGAACATTTCGAATTCGCGGTGGGAGCCACGTTTGGACCTAGCTGCGGCGCTCAACAACGATACCCACTGCATCGCCATCTCCACCCTGTCGGGCGCCACTGGCGCTGGATTTTGTGTCCTCGCTGGCCCCCCATCTCCCGACCGCAGTGACGTGACTGCATCCACGACGCTTACCTTCCGCTGGGACGCGTCGGCGGCTCGCTTCCTTGCGGACACTCGCACCTTTGCCTCAAATCTGGCTTCCTCGGTCGTGCCGTCGCAGCTGCAGCATCTACATGTCAGTCCCGCCGCCGATTGCCCGGTCTTCGCGCCGACAAGTGACTTGGGCGTTGGGGAGCGTGCCTGCAGCTCATCACCAGCTGTTGCAGGCGTCCGGCAGACGTCGTTGTGGGCGTCAACTCGGAACTTGCTCGGCGCGATCTACAATCAGACCACCTTCGGTGAGTCCCCTGCAGATCGCTTACACAATGACTTGCTCGCTGGCTGGGTGTCGGCTTCGACGTGGTTGGCTTCCCCACAGGGCCCCATCCACCGTCGGTGCCCACTGCACACGCCGGTCTTTTGCGCGCAGCACGGAGTCTGCATGGTCACGCCGAGTGCGTGCATGCAGACCTCTGCTGGCTGTCCAGATGCTGCGCCGTTGCTCTGCCCCGGCGCAGCGTTTGCATCGCTCAGCGGCACCCCTGAGGCATCGAGTGCCGCCCTGTTGTACGATGGCCGGCCGGAATGTGCCGTAGCGATCGACGAATGCCCGCAGCCTGCATTTTCTGTTTCAGAATCCACGGTGACAGTGACAGGCGAAGCCTTTCAAGAGTCATTGTTGCCGGCAGTGCCCGTGGACGGTGTTGCAGTCACCGGCACCGCGGGCGCTTCTGGAGCGGGCCTTCAATTTCAAGCTGGGGAAAGTTGCGAGGTTGGTTACTTGCTGTGTCCAGACGTCCGCGCGCCGTCCCTCAACATGGCCCCGCTGTTACCCGTGGAACCGGTTTGTTTGCCGCCGTGGTCGTGGCCACAGCTATGCCCGACGCCTGTGTCTTGCGGTAAGGGCCGACAAATGTGCTGGGACGGCCAATGCAGCCCGGGCAGCGCAGCCCAGCAATCAGTGGCTGCGGCAGCCGCAGCCATCACCGCGGTGTCCCCAGCCACAGGCCGCATCGAGGCGTCGGATACCAATGGTGGGCCTTTTGTTGACGATTGGGACTACAGCTGCTTCAGCTCCCTGGCTGCCCAAATAATTCGCGGCAACCCCTGGTCCACGCTAGCGGCGTACGGCATCCAAGCGGACGTTGGCTCAGTGGCACCTGTCTCCTGTCAGAGCTCCCAGCCGACGCGCTGCGAAGATCTCCTATGTGCGGTTGATGAGGAGAGTTGCATCGGCGGCCTTGTTGGTCGGTTTTCCGCCGCAAGTGCCGCTGCTGTTCTTCACGCGACCTCGGACCTAGCTGGATTGAATGCCACCACCCAGTTGGCTCTCTCCTCCGTGCTGGAGAGTCTCCAGGCGCAGATCCAGAACGTGACCGCCTGCCCTATCGACTCCGGGATGATTCCACTTGCTGACGGCTCCTGCCTAGTGCTCACGGAAGCGTCGCTCTTGAACGATTCTATGGCCTTGCTTGACCGGCGATTACTCCTCGGAGGGTTAGTCGCTGCTGGCTGTCACCCGCATGCGCCACTGCTGTGCCCGGGAGCCACTGGTTGTGCGGCAGCAGTGGAAGACTGCCCAGAGATGCCCGCATGCCCGATCGACACTCCGGTGTGGTGTCCGCGGCTTGGAAGCTGCGTTGCGGCTCGCCGTGTTTGCGTCGTGCAACTGTGGGAGCTGGAGCAGCAGAGCCGTTTTGAGCTGCCGACTGTGTTAGCGAGTCCGCCCTCCACCCCACTGGTGGCTGCTATTGCCAGATGCACGAGTGCAAATCAAACGTTTTGCGCTGCTCGCGGCATGTGTCTGGAGCCGACGGCATTTGGCGTGGGCCACTGCGCGCCGGTCGAGGTGGACATGACCAACGCAGCCAGCTCGCCGCTTGGTGAGCTGCAATGCCCACATGCCGCGCCCTACCTGTGCGCGTCAGGCGAATGTGTGCGGTCGCCAATGTTACCATCGTTCGGCATTACCCCGTTCAATGCTTCCGACACGAGCACCAGCGGCAATCCGTTTACGTGCACGCCTACTGCTCCGTGTCCTCTGCAACATCCTGTTCTGTGCTTGGGGGCGACGGGTTCCGGCGCCGGCGCGATTATTGCGAACGCCACGGGGCTTACGGCGCGCTCTGTCTGCTCTGCTACAGCCGAATCGTGCTTCGGGCAGCTGGGAGGGGGAGCAGCCTTCTTTCCCAACGGAACGTGGCAGGCTGCACCGGTTGATCAAGTTGCCACAATATCGTGCCCCCCGGCTCGCAGCGCGCGCTGCGCACTAAATGGCACCAACGTGTGCACAGCACAGAGCTTGCAGCGAGGTAGTGGTTCGCCACAGGCCACGTGCAAACAGCTCTCGCACTACGGGCGCATGGCTGCCGTAATGGATGGTGGGGCGCCTGAAGCCGTCGCCTCCCAGGCCACGTCCGTTATACATGTGTTGGCCAAGCCCTGCCCTCGCCCCAATCAAGCGCGCTGCCCTTCAGGGCGGTGTATGGCGGCGATGGCCCCCATCGGGACTTTTGACCTCGGCGACTCGCCTTCCACAGAACTGGACCTCAGCGTGCTCAACACCCTTGCTGCCTCGTGCTCGGAGGGCTGTCCGCCTGGCTTTTTGATGTGCACATACGGGCGGCAATACGCATCGCTGTTGTGGCAGCAACGGAGCGCCGTCAGTCGGCAACGATCCGCCGCGGGTGCCAGCAAGTATGCCTTCGCCGGTCCCCCCTCGACCGTGGGTCTATCGCTGTGGGAGACCGGTCCGTCTCCTGCCTGTATTCCGGTCGCACTGGTACAGCGGACGTGCCTGTCGCCGCCTCCATTCAGGCCGGTAAGCACTGAGGCTGCATATGCCAGCTTTGCTCTGCAGACGGAACTTGTTTCGCTGTCGCCCCAGGGATCTCCACCGCTCACAATAGAAGGCCAGGGGTTCTCGGCGACTATTTCCTCCACACTTGCTGCCACTGTACGGCTGGAAGACGTTTCCTTCACGCAGCCGGAAAATCTCACCGAGGCCGTCGTGCCCTCTGCGCGGAGCGTGCTAGCAACTGTGCTCGGCGCGCTCCCCGCTTCGCAGTCGCCCACGGCAGCAGACGACTCAGGTGTGCTGTCCATCGCCATCGACTTGCCCACGGCGCAGGAAGTGGCGATCCTCGGCGCGAGCACGACTCCGGTCAACGCCTCCGCCGTGTGCATGCTCGTTTGTGTCTCTGCCTACCCCGCCACCACCAGCGCGTCTTGCGAGTGTATTCTTCCATCCACGCAATTGGGTGCGAGCACAGGAAATGCCGTTCCACCAGTCGTGCCGACGGCTTACTTGCGCCGAAGGCTGCAGGACGCAACCAGCGGAAGTCTCACAATCCTCAGTGCCCTGGCGGCTAGTGTGAACGTCAGCATTACTGCGGCAGCAACTCCCAGCCGGTTTGTCGGAGCACTCGTTGCCTCCATCGATGTCGCAGCACTCGCCGGAAGTGTGGGTGTCGTGAGTGCAGCACCGACCGACCTGCAAATTATCGTGACTGCAATGGATGTGGTTGCCGCCCTGCCATCCGCAAGCCCGACGCCGTCGCCGTCCGTCTCCACATCACCAACGGCAACACCGTCTGCATCAACAACTGCCACGGGGTCGCCGTCAAGCAGTGAGGTGCGTTCGCCGTACGCGACGCGGAAGTATATGCTGGATACTGCACCAACCGTGAGATTGCCCATTATGACGCTTTCGAGCGATATGTCGCAATACTTCCGCGTTGCACTCTGTATTGCCGTCCGCAGTCGACAACGCCGAGCCCCAGCCTCAGCGCCTCCCTGACGGCTAGCAGCAGCGCGACGTCATCGGAGACCAGCAGCTCGAGCGAGGTGCGTTGC
>Ga0066413_1000065_pt1 | contig 20104 bp, 13 predicted proteins | sample LakWasMet19_HOW5_2_FD_59540 | JGI IMG/M metagenome (GOLD analysis project Ga0066413, IMG submission 59540) | Freshwater sediment methanotrophic microbial communities from Lake Washington under simulated oxygen tension - Sediment Metagenome 19_HOW5 | ecosystem: Environmental > Aquatic >...
GTCGCGTGGACAACAACAACATTAAGGCCCGGTCCCAAGCAGCGCGCAGCGCGAAGCGGAAATTACAACCCTCAGTTTTTACGAGTCGTATCGATGGGGCGCCGATTGGCCATCATGATTTGCCGAGCCGTTCGTGACGACTGACGACTGAAGCCTTTGAGCCTCGGCGCAATGATTCACTCTCACCAAGCGCCCTGCTGCGGACGACGAAGCCCAAGTGAGGCGCTCTTTGCTTTAACACACCTTGGTGCTTGGTGGTTAACCACACCTGGAGGCGTCAGCCACACCCGCTTGACAGGTCAGTCCGATCGGTCCTTCGAACGCGCACTCGCGCACTTGCATCCGCGAGCTTTCGTACCGTGGTGCCTGCGCGCGGATCAAACCCCACCACGAGCTTGGCCCTACTCATTTGCTGCGGTATTGAGACTCTCCTCGCCCCTGCTCATCGACCTCACGCAGGGGATCTCGACCTCGGAGTTCGTTGGAAATGCAGGTCATCGACAACGATGTGGCCCCCGCTCTGCTCACTTCCTCCACCGTATCCATTGCGATTGCTGTGTTGGTAATGGCAGGAGCGGCGGCACTCGCTCTGTTCTATTTCGTGGCCGCCCCACAGCCGCTCCGCGGAGCTGGAGTCCTGCCGTCGTCGCATTGGCTGCTCGGCGATACCATGCTGGTCAACAAAGTCAAGAACGAGGGCAGTTCAATCTTCGAATGGCCAGAGTGGCAGCGCTCGTACGGGCCGCGCTTTTTGAATTTGAGCCTGGCCGGCGGCGCGCGCGTGCTGCTCGTGAACGACCCTGAGGCGGCACACCGCATTTTCTTCGACCACGGCCGCTTCGTAGCACACGAGCACTGGCTCAACGCCTCCGCAGCGCACCACGAGGCCATCGTGACGTTAGAGGGCCCGCAGTGGTACCACCAGCGCAAGGTGGTGGCGCGCGCCTTCTTGCCGCAGAATCAGCGTGCATTCCTGCGCGCAGCCGACGCCACCCTCAGCGAGTACCTGCGCGGCCTGCTGCGCGGGGCCGCCGCCGGCGGCGTGGTGGACTTTGACGTGGTCGCCTTCATGAGCCTGTACTGCAACGTGGCGGCGGCTGCCATGTTCAGCGTGGACTGCCTGGCGGTCGACTCGCTGCTGGCGGGGCGCAAGTCGGAGCTGCTGGTGGACGCAGACCACGTGTTCGCCGCGCTGGAGCGCCTGGTCACGATCCCGAAGCACATGTGGCCGCTGCTGGTGGACCGCGCCACGCTGGCCCGCCTGAGGGAGAGCTCGCGCCGCTGCCACGCGCTCGCCTTCGACATGCTGGCGGCGCGCAAGGGCGGCGTGCTGCCTGCCGCCACGATGGCGGAGCGCGCCCGGCTCGCCGGCGACGCCAAGGCGTACCCGTTCCGCCAGCTGCCGCGCGCCGAGGGCGTGGCTGACTTCCTGGACGTGATGATCGAGGCGCAGCGCGAGGAGGAGACAGAGGCGGCAGCGGCAGCTGCAGCAGCTGCCGCGGGCGACGGCGTGGCCGCCCCCGCCGCAGGGGCGAGCGCACCACCCGGCAGCAGCAGCAGCGGCAGCAGCACTGGTGCGCTGACGGACGCCCAGATCGCTGGCAACGCTATCAGCCTCATCATCGCGAGCACTGAGACGAGCGCACACACCACCTCCTGGCTGCTGTGGGCGGTGCTGCGCTTCGCCCGAGGCGCCAGCGCGCCCACCTCTCTCGAGGAGCTGTCCGAGGCACACCTGTACGGCAGCCTGGGCGAGGGCGGGGCAGCCAAGGGTGCAGCTGGCGTGCGGGGCACGCTGCCGGGGGGCGCACCGTGGCGCACTGCAGCGGGCGCCGGCGAGGACGCCTTCCCTGAGACCCCGGTGTGGGATCGCATCCGGGCAGAGGTGGCAGCGGTTGTGGGCTCTACCCTGGACAGCCCGCTCCGCTGGGAGCACCTGGAGCGCCTGCAGTACGTGGAGGGCTGCATCCGCGAGACGCTGCGCCTGTACAACACCGTGCCCTTCATCGGCCGGCAGGCCACGGAGGACTGCGAGGTGGGCGGCCTGCACATCCCGAAAGGCACCGTGCTCGCCTTCAACGCGCCCGCCATGCACACGGACGAGGCAAACTACGCGCACCCCTTCCGCTTCGTGCCCGAGCGCTGGATGGCGCCGCGGGGGAGCGGGAACGACGCTGCGGCGGCGACAAGTGCAGGAGGGCTCGCTGCAGGCGCCACGATAGCCTCAGCCGCGGTGATTGATGCCGATGAGCCCTCCGTGGAGCTGGAGCCCGGCCTGAGCGTGCCCGTGAGCGCGCTGCGCCTGAAAGCAGCCAAGGGTGGCTTCGCGGCCTTTGGGGGCGGCCCCAAGACGTGCATCGGCTCAAAGACTGCCATCCTGCAGATCAAGGCAGCAATCGTACGCTTCGCGCAGGCGTTCTCGCACCTGCGCCTCGCACCCGGGACCCCGCCCGTCGTGCCCCTCGCCACCGTCACGGTGCGCCCGCGCAGCAGCATCAAGATGCAGGGCAAGGTGGCATAGGGGACGCGCGGCCTCTGGGCAAGCAGCCTGACGGCCACACGCTCAGTGACGGAGCCGTGAGCGCCAATGATGCCGAATGAGATAAGTGTGACACAGCATCGCATCACAGAGTCCCCGCGTCACACAAGCGCTTGCGTTTCGGTGCGGAAGTTGTGGCAGCTGTCGCTGCACGTTCCGCTGTTGCAATGGCGTGCGCTGTGGCTGCCTCCAGGTCGCCCGCACGAGCGAATGTGGAGGCGATCTCCCCGCCTGCCACCCAGTGTAGCGCTGCGGCGCCTGTTGCAGCGTTAGCGTTCGAGTAACCAGGCATTGCTGCTTGGTCTGCGTGAGTGTGCTGGGAAACATTTGGGATGTGATGAACCGGGCTACATGCCAACCGCGCCGCAGATCCGCCGGCTGCAGCGCCGGTTGCAGCGGCTGAATGCGAGCTGGCACCCTGCTGTTGAGCCCTCTCGTGACTGAGGGTCGCATGGTCTAAGCCGACGTGATGGTGCAGGAGCGGGTGGTGCAGGTAATAGCCCGCTGTGTGACTGTGGCGAAGCCCGCTTGATGTGTCGTGCCCTGAATCAGCCAGGTGTAGCGATGCCGCTTGAAATTGCATCTGTCTGCCACTGTTGTCAGGCACCGCGTGGACGCTGCCGTCGCGACTCGATGTTCGATGCTCAAGCGGGTAGGCAGGGTGTTCGTCATCAGGGCTGCCACGATCGTGGGTCGCAGAGTGCATTGCAGCGGGGCCACATGCAGGCGCGAGCCCCAGCCAGCCGGCAGCCTGCGCAAATTGTGCAAACCCCACTCCGAGACCCAAACCCACGTGTCCCCCGTCGCCTTCCGAACCCGCGCTGAAATCGTAAGGGTCGGAAGCTGTGTTGTAAGCGTGGGAGCTCACGCCTGCTCCGCTGCCGTGAGGTGCCGCAACTTCGAAACGAGGGGTGGCGCTCGCAGAGCTGCTCCAGTCCACGGCAGCAAGTTGGTGGTGCGCACCGAGCGCCGAGAATGCACGAATTTCTGTTCCGCCACTGCCAGATTTGTCGGATGCGGCAGAGGCGCGACCAGCGATAAAGCCAGCGTGGCCCGGCACAGCGGAGGCGCCCGGCGCTTCACAATCGATGGCATCGCCAGCAGCGCCCATGGTAATAGTATCGCTGCGGCAGCGGCCGAGCTGCTCCGCACGCGGTGCTGCACACTCAACGGCCCCCGCGGGCGCCTCTTCACCCGGACACCCGTAGAGTGTGGAGGGAGGCGGCACAGCGGCCCGGTGCTTCGACAGGCCAGGAACAGATGGGATATCGCGGGTTCGGCTGCTGGCGACCAAATCTGCGGAGCAGATGTGTTCAGCTACAGACCCCACGCCCACTCCAACTGACAGCGCGAGGGCAGCAGCCGGCTCATCACTTCCACGATCACCGACATCGCCTGACGGCAAACCCTTCGGTTCGGAGCTTGACTGCACTTCTGCGCCACTGAACAGCACTGCCGTAGCTTCGGGGCGGGGTGCAAGCCCCAGCAGAGACGCTGGAGCTGCCGAGCCAAATACCGGCTTCCGCTGAGGATGCGTCTGCTCATGAGGCTGAGCCCACGACCAAGGAGTCAGCCTCGCACTCGGCAGGGCCGCGACAGGGGCAGCCGCTGCTAAATGGTGTCCAGCCACACGTGCGGTATGCGCTAAGGCAGCCGCAAGAAGCACGTTGTTGGCGCCCGGCGCGAGTGCAGGTCCGTCGATGCCATCAAGCTGACGCAGCGGGTTGAACCCGCCACCGGAAAGTGACGGCGGTGGTGCAACATAGCGCAGTGCGTCGAAGCCAGGAGGGGGTCCAGTTGAGGTATCGGCCGGCGGATTGGCCATGGCTTAACCCAGGACAAAAGCTGGCAGAGTCTCATCAATCAGCAGAATCACCAGTAAGCATTGAGCCAAGCGAGTCGCCTGTTAGCGCGGAGCTATCGTGTTTTAAGGAACCTTACCGGAGCACGATGTCCACGCCTCCCCAGGCGGCTGGGACAACTCGCAATCTCCGGTGCAGTCTCGAATCGCCATAGCCGACCCCTCTTGTCCGTCATTCAAGCTCTGCAGCGACCGGTCGTGGCCAGTATTCACGTAGCCAGGGTATTCAAGCCCATGGCTTTTTCATGTGAGCACACAGCCATCTGCCAGCGGCGAACAACTTGACGAATGTTGCCTCGTCAAACTCGGATCTGCTGCGACTCATCGGGGCTTGACACCAGTCCCAATCTGGAACAACGACCGTCGGGTGGACGCAGTTCGCAGGGATCACCAAGCAAGTTCAACGACCGTCAATGGTCGCCTACGCTAACACCATCTATGGTATCTGGGAGCAGTTCAGATCACGTCTTGTCATCATCGAAGCCCAACGCGGTTACGAGCACTCTGTCTGCGACCACACGGCGCCTGCCAACACACCCGACGACCCTGCTTTGATCAGCCGCCGCGCTGCGAGCGCTGCACACCACAGCGCAGCGCATTGCACACATATCGCACGCGAACTGCCTGCGCAGCAAGCCTGGCACCGCTTGCCCACTACGCGGCCGGGCTGCCAGCAGCGCTGCCGCTTCCGTTCGCAAGCTTCGCCTCCAGCGCCTCAAACTCGGCGTCGCCGGTGCGCTCCGCCTCGTCCTTCACCTGCTCGATGCCCGTCACCTCGGGGATGTAGTGCATCAGCATGTTCTCCACGCCGTCGCGCAGCGTGGCGGTGGAGGAGGGGCAGCCCACGCAGCTGCCCGCCATCTTGATGCGCACCTTGCCGCTCTCCGCATCGAAGCCCCTGCGAAGCATCAGACAGACATGGCGGGGGAGGAGTGTAAGATGCGAGCGCGCTGGCCGGCAGCGTCACAACGGCAGGGCGAGCACAGCGGAGAGGACGATCAGCACCAGCACGGTGGAGCAATTACAGACGGCGCAGTCCTTGCCCCCTCATCAGAGCATCCCCGCGGCCTAGGGCGCACTGACTCGTGCAGGCTGTCCCGAGACTCGCGCAGCCTGTTGAAAGCCGCGCCAGGTGACACTGCCTCTGCTCACGCACAGCCGCCGTGCAGTGTTGCAGCCGCCGTGCAGTGTTGCGACCACCCCGTCAGACGCATTGCCGCCTCACATGTAAATGATGTCGCCGCCATCCTCCTGCACCGCAGGCCTGATGCGCGTCTCGATGAGCTCCTTCACCATTGCCACCACCTCGTCGTCCTCGTCCGTTATCCCGTGCGTGGCCGCGTCGCCGCTGCCCTCCTTTGCGCCCTCGATGATGTCGATCCCCTTGCTCTCCGCCTCGGCGAAGGCATCCATCATGGCGTCCAGCACGATGGGGCGCAGCGGCGTCCAGCTCACATCCTCGGCTTTGTTGACGGACACGAAGTCGCGGCCCAGGAAGACGGACGTGATCTCGCGGTATTTGAGCAAGCGCTTGGCCAGCTTGCAGTTAGATGCCTCGGTCAGGCTGCCAAAGTGCTGCAGCCACAGCAGCGATGGGCGGCAACAGGAACCACAGCAGCGGTTCAGCCACGAGCGCCCGCGATCGGTCAGCGCGCACAAGCAAAGCTTATGGGTGCGCCACCGCTCCAAGCACTGTCACGGCACTCACCACTCCACTGCCGAACTTCTCTGGCAAGACCACTTTCGATTCGGGCACGAACTTCATACTGTCAGGGTTCGGCGTGGACTCCACTTTGATGAACAGCGACCGCGCGCCTGCAGCGCAGCGAATGGAGCATGCCGCGACAGCGTTGTGCCCAGACCGCAGGGACCAGTAGCAGAGGTCGTGGACAAGATCCAACTCGACGGTCATCGCTCACCAACAAGCTGGAACGGGCGAGGCACCGCTTTCGACGACGGCATTACTCGTCGAGCACTCAGAACCAAACGGCCAGCAGACGCGCATGCCGCCCGCAGAGAAGGCTGACTCGCACTCGCTGCTGCTCGTGCTGCTGCCGCGAACATGGTTGATGTGATGCGTGAACGTTGGCGGAGGCAGGGGACAAATATCGCCGACGAGATGTTTCCACTGTACACACAGAGCATTACACCACTGCACACGACCAGGCAACAGCCACAGTGGGTGAGGAAGCGGGGGGCAAGAAGTGAGCAAAGAGTGGACCGAATTGCGGACGACGGAGGCGGGGAGGCCAACCATGGGGTTCGCCGTTGTCGCGGTTTTACCCCAATTTTTCGCACATGCTCCTCGTTCTTCATGCAAGCTCGGACCGCAGCTGCACACAGCAGAGTCGCTACCAGTATTGAGCTTCTGTACTGTTGGTAATCAACCAAGATGTCCTCATTTGCGAGACCGGTGAGTGCGGCTGCGATCTCCGTTTGAAGCCAGCTTCGGTTTTGGCCGCGGCTGCCCGCGCTGGGTCCTTTGTACCGCCCACGAGCGCCACGGGGCCGCCTTAGACCTATGGTGTTGCAAACCTTGTGTGTCGGTGGCTTTCAATGGCCGTACCTTGCGACATTCCACAGTTCGCGCCACGCCGGACAACCCGCTGCTCTCCTTGGGCTTGCGCGTTGTTTGCGCTGCCGACAACATGCCTGCGCGCTCCTCACCTCGGCTAGCCGCATAACTATTGTGTGTGCTTTGCTCTCATGATACGTTTGCCTGCCATTTACTGCAGTCGACCATGGATGCCGAGAATGCCCTCCGGGCAGCTGGCGGTAAGCCGGCCGCCGCCCCAGTTGGTGTGGTGACTCGCCGCGCCGCTCTGGGAGATCGTGCATCAAATACCGCCCGAACGGTGAGTTGGGCCACTGCTTGCGGCCTGCCGCTGTAAGCTCGGCTGCTCAACAGCTGGCGAAAAGTTGTGGCGTGTGTGCTGGCCGGGGATCTCCCAACCGCAGCCACGCAGCGTACGTCGGGCATGTGCCGCCAGCGTTGTGCAGCACCTTGAGACACAACGCTTTGAACTACTCCCTTTTCTGATGCGCAAATCCTTCCATGTCTCGTGCTTGCAGGCCGCGGGCGCAGCACCTCACGTGGGAGCCGCGCTCGCACCCCGAGCAGCAGCAGCCGCTCTTCCAGTCGCTCCGGCCGCCCTGGGCTTCGCAGTTGCCGGTGCGGGCGTTGCAGCGATGGACATGTCAGAGGCGTGCGCCGTTCGCGAAATCCCCTTCGGTGTCCGCGACATTGACGCGGAGGATGCCCACGACCCCGCCACAGTATCTGAGTACGCCGCCGAAATCCACTCCCACCAGCGCGCAGAGGAGGTGAGGCGACGCTACAACAGCAGCCCGGGGTTGTCTGGCGATGAGGGTGGCAGCCCGTCGGCAGCGTTGCAGGCAGCGCCGTGTCAATCGCTTGCAGCTTGCTCGCCATCGGCTTCCCCGTCCGTGTGAGGGACTCGGCCTGCCGATGCTACCCGCGCCAGCTGTGCGGTTGTCCACACACGCCGCTCACACATCCCCTCCCCTTGCCTTCTCAACTCCGTCGCGCTGCCTCCCCCTGCAGCTCACAAAGAGCCCTCGCCACGGCTACATGGCGCACCAGACGGACATCAACGAGAAGATGCGCGCCATCCTGCTCGACTGGCTCGCAGAGGTGCACGTCAAGTTCAAGCTGATGCCCGAGACCATGTACCTCACGCAGCACCTGATCGACCGCTTCCTGGAGAAGAAGATTGTGGTGCGCTCAAAGCTGCAGCTGGTGGGCGTGACCGCCATGCTCGTCGCCTCCAAGTACGAGGAGATCTACGCGCCCGAGGTGCGCGACTTTGTTTACATCACCGACAAGGCCTACACACGCGAGCAGATCCTGGCCATGGAGGCCTCCATGCTCAACACGCTGGACTTCCGGGTGTCCGCGCCCACCGTGTACGTGTTCCTGAACCGCTACCTCAAGGTGGCGCAGGCGGACACGCGCCTGACGCAGCTCGCCACCTTCATCGTGGAGCGCATGCTGCAAGAGTACCGCATGCTGCACCACCTGCCTTCCAAGATCGCTGCCTCCGCCGTCAACATGGCGCTGCGCACCCTGCGCGGCCCCGCCGCGTGGGACGCGACCATGGCCTTCCACGCCAGCTACGACGAGGCGGCGCTGCGCCCCTGCATCATCGAGATGCAGGACATCATGACGGTGAGCGTCGGCTCCTCGCTGCAGGCGGTGCGCAAGAAGTACGCGATGCCCAAGTTCGGAGAGGTGACCGCCATCCCCATCGCGCCCCTTGCGTAGGCGCCGAGAGAGTTTGTGCCGCTGCTGCCGCCCGAGCGCGAGTGCTGCGAGGGCTTCGGCGGCAGCGCAGCCGAATGGGTGCTTTTCTTTGTGCATGTGTGAGTGAGTGAGTGAGTGCAGTCGGGGGAACCCCGCTTGCGAGGCTGGCGCTGATATGGCCGCCGCGCGACAGCCCTGGCATTGCCTGCGCAGTGCGTCGTCGCGTGCCGTCGGGCGCGCAACACGTCTGTCCAGCCGCCGGCGCTGGTACTTTTGCCGTTGCAGTGCCACTTGCGGTTTGTGGCCGTGACTTGGTGGGGACGCGACCTCGCTTGCAGCAGATGCTCGCGAACGTCTGCGGCCCTTGCTCCATGCCGCGTGACACTTTCAACCTGTGGTGCTGTCGGTACCAACACGTCGCACTGCTGATGGTCGTCGAATCGGAATTGATGATGGCTTCGGTGCGTTCCGCCGGACGAGTCGCAAACACAACCATCAGCAGCTTTCCGATCAACGCGTGATCATGAAATAGCACGTGCACAGTTCTCGACAAATCTCTCAACTGCGCGACTGTGCATTTGGTCAACTCCCGATGCGACACATGCGTGGCCTGCTGAATGCGCATCGCAAGAGCGAGATGTCGACACCTCGGGGTAAGAACCCGAGCTGGGCGCTCAAATGGAGCATGTGGGGTTGGTTTCAAGTTGCGGAGATGCATCGCCGCTCCGTGCACGACGCTCAAGACAGGGCCAGCGGACGCATGCAGGCATGCACGGTTCATCGAATGAGGGCAGCCCGCGGGGACTCGCTGTAGACTCGCAGCCCACACAACAAGCACGTGGGCAGGCATAATACAAAATTGCTGGGGGGAAAGAGCGAAGGGCCAACTCGGCAGGGGAGCGGTCCCCCGCCGTTCAGCTCGCAGGCAGGGCTGCGGGGAGCGGGAAGGGGGAAACACTGCCGCCACCAAACAGACGGCGCGTCGAAGCTGTGGATCACGAAAAGGGCGAGCGGGCGCCGGACAGGCCTCCAGCACCGCGGCAGCAAAGGCGCCGGACACGAGAGGAGCATGGCAAGTGAAGCGCGGACCGGCTCAGGTCTCCATGAAGCCGCTGCCCTCGATGTTCTTGCGCAGGATGGCCTCCTTGCACGTCTCGAACACCACGCGCACGTTGCCCGTGTCCGTCGCGCACGTCACGTGCACGGTGAGCTGCACGAGGTGTGCGGAGACTCGGAGGAGCGATCGGGGGTGATCAAGGCGTGGAGCGGCGGGCATTGGGCAGGCAGACAGACAGCCGCCCCACGCTGCCGCAGCCGGACGCACCTGGCTCGCATCCGTGCGTCGGTTGTGCTCCGTGAAGCGCTCCGTGATGTACCGCTTGGCCTTGTCGTAGTCGCAGCCGCCGGTGTAGTCGAGGAAGCGCGGCGGCGTGCCGTCGCCGCCCTCGTGCCGCACGTCGATGGTCTGGATCTTCTTGGCGAAGAGGTCCTTCTTGTTCAGGAACAGGATCATGGACGAGTGCTCGAACCACTTGGAGTTGCAGATCTCGGAGAAGAGGTTGATCGCCTCCACCATGCGGTTCACGGTGGCGTCCTCGAAGAGCACCTGGTCGTACTCGGAGAGGGACGCCACGAAGATGACGGCCGTCACCTGGTCGAAGCAGTGGATCCACTTCTTGCGCTCGTTGCGCTGGCCGCCCACGTCGTAGATGATGAACTCCACGCCCCCGATGTCGTACGTCTCCTCGATGATGCCGCTCGTGCGCACGCGGGAGCGCAGCACGTCCTCCTCCGAGGGCACGTACGCGGGGCTCGCGAGCGCCGTCACCTTGTTGAAGAAGCTGCAGCGGGCGCAGCGGGGCGGCGCGGGCACGCACACGAGGCGACAGGGCGGGTGAGGCGCGGGCGGCGCAGCCTGGGTGTGGCACCTGCGGCGAGGCGGGCCTTTGCCGGCACCCAGCAACAGCTCAGCGAGTACTCACAAGTCTGCACTGTCGTTCAATTGAAAGCGCGCGCGGTTGTCGTACGTTTGCCGGATGCCGGGGTCCTTCCACAAGCGGTCGATGGCGCCCGTCACCTTCGCATCGAGCGGCGTGTCGTCCGCCAGCCCAGCAATCATATCCTTGTCGGCCTGCAGCAGACGGAGAGGGTCAATACTCGCTGGCGGTTTAACACGATACTGCCGTACGAATGCGAGGAGTGTTGCGGCGGCCGCGCAGCGGAGCACCTCAGCACCGCCGCTGCAGGCGACTCCATCGTCCGGTCGCACTCGCCGTAGCCTCCACAGCGAAGCTCAGTTCGTCGCTCTGCTGCACCAGTGTCTTCATAGACAGCAGCGTATTGGAAAAAATCACGGGCTTGAAATTCTTGCGATCCTCCTCGCCGAAACCCTTGCCGTACAAGATGCGCATCTGCTTGAAGATTGTGCTCTTGCCGCTTTCGCCAGCTCCCAGCAACAGGAGCTTGATGCGCTGCTTGTCCTTCTCATGCTCGCGCTCAACCAAATCATCAATAGCTTGCGATTGCTTCTGCTCGGCGAGCACACTGGGGCCGCAGCCCATGATGGTACGCGTGCGGGGCGCAGCCCACTTTCCCAGCAGCAACAGAATTGAGCGCCCCGGTGCTCGAAGCGGGGGCGAGGCAGCGCGTGGAACACTGACGGCGAGCTTACGGTTTAGGTACGAAGGTGTCAAGAGAAGGCGTGGAGCACCAGCTCTCTCGCCTGCAGAGCCCCGTGTTTTTTTGGGTTTGGGACGGAGGGAGGGAGGGACAAAAACGATAGCGATTCTGGGCGCAACGTGGGCTTAGGAGGAGCGAGAACTGCACCAATCCTATCCTCACCGCTCGTATTGCCCACTGAATTGTTGCGCCGGTCTTTGGCCTGTGGCGGTTGCTGAAACCGCCCCAACCTGACGATGGCTGCCGCGGTTGACAAAGAGCAGCTGCAAGCTGAGATCGAGGTGCTTTCGGAGCGGCTGCGCAAGGGAAAGGACGAGTATGAGAAGCAGGCAAAAGCGGAGGGAAGGCCGGTGGATGTCCGAGCATTCCTCTCTGGCGATAGCTTGTCGAAAAAGTACCCCGGCGGACCCATTTGTTTGCCGTACGTGAACAAGCCGACGGTGTTGAATTTGCTGGCCGGCGTCAGCTTTCAAGATTGGGCGGCCACAGCTGTTGGCTGTGGAATCTTTTACGGTCTCGGGTTCCAACATGGTTTGTCGGCGACGCGCGCCATGAGGCTGCAGTTCTCGGGTGTCGAAGTTTTGCGCCTGTCCAACAGTCGGTACTGCTCCGCCACTGTTCCTTGCAGCTCCGACACTCGGGATGGCTCGGCTATCGGGAAATCGCCTCGGCGCTATCCTCACGATCCCGGTGATCTTTGTGGGCGTGACCTCGGGCATGAAGAAGGCAATGTCGCGCCACATGGGCTTCTTGGAGAACGGGATGCCGCGACTGGCAGAGTTCAAGAACTACAAGGCGGACTCCACCGTGCCATACTTTGTCCGCCACGAGGTGTCTGATCGCCGCCGCATGGAGTGATCGGCTGTCACAGGCTCACCGTTTGTGTCGTCGCCGCACCGCGCTCGAGTTGAATGCGGAGCAGGCGCAGCATCCACGGCGATGCGTTGTCAACGGCTCGAAGGGCACAGCAGGGCGGTTGGAAGCACTGAGAGGCGAGGAGCGTGGTGCGCCTCGAAGCGGCCTCCGTGCTAGAAGGTGGCGGCACGAGATGTGTGCAGAGACGGACAAGCGCGCGGCGCAGCTCACTCTGCTTTGGGCTGTGCATTTTAGGCGGGTGTTGGTGGTTCGTGGAGCTTTTAGGGCGGTCCGGTGCTGACTCTGCGTGGACCCGAGGGAGGAGCGCCCACGTTGTGGGAAGCGACTGGGCCAGCTCCAGCAGGCACGGCTGTTGGAAGCGCGCGGAGGCAGCATCGATGATGATGGGACACAGCTCTGTCCCATCATCATCAGCATCGCGGCGTGGGATGATCTCCGGCAGCCGCCTCCGCCGCGGCACAGCGGTGATCCGCCCCTCGCGCACGGCCCATCACGCGATGTGCCGCGGAGTGGCATCCCAGTGCCGACGGCACAGTGGCCTCAGCGGACGCGCAAGCCAGGATAGGGCTCCAGAGGGGGGCATGCTGGATGCTTTGCCATCGCATGCCCTCCAATGCTCGTGACCCCAGCAGCGTGGGGCAGCCGCGTGCGCGCGATGTTGACGCTATTGCTCCGTTGAGCCGTCAGCAGCCTTGTCAGTGGCTGCGGACCGGCCACGCAGCGCAACCAGGCGCGAAACTGGTGTTGCCTGGCGCTGAATTTGACAGTCACTGACCCCTTGCCAGTTCCCGAGGCGGTTCAACTACCGCTGGAAGGTACACTGGTTCGTGCCGGGCTGGGTTCGTGGTGCTCAGCTCAACTGATGCTTGTGAACGCTCACGGCCGCGGGGACGGCCAAGGCCTGGGTATCGGATTCGCAGCATCGCGCAGCATGCGCCCTGCGTTCAACGATTGTGATGGATGGCAGAAATAATGAATTCGAGGGCACCGCGGCCGCAAAGTCGAGCTCCGTGGATACCATTCTCGATGTTGATGTCAAATTCCGACCCAGGCGACGAAACCCATGCCGATGCACGTGCTTGCAGACTCCATTGCCCCTACAGCTGGGAAGGGCGTCTTCGAAGCCGTGATCTGGTCAGGACAAGCAGGTCAAGATATGCGCCGGGCGCATGCAGCACCAGCAGCCCTCGCGAGCGTCCACAACCGTGCACAGGCAATACGCAGTGCCGGGTCCTCGCTCTCAGGACGCAGCCTTGGCCGCCGTAACACGGTGGGTGCGCTCGACCGGTCCGTTGCGCACCTCGAACAGGCCCCGCCAGCCACGGATGGGGCGCGCACTCTCGATATACGCCAACTGCGGCGGCACGCACTGCGCGGACAGCACCTTCAGGCACAGCAGCCCGACGGGGTACGCCAGCAGCGGCAGGCCGAGCACTCGCACGTTGACGGCTACGAGGGCGAGGGCCACCGCTGTGCTCCAGATGGACGCGCCGTTCCAGGCAGCGTACAGACGCAGACCGCGGGCGCTTTGGGAGGCGAGGGCGCCCAGGCAGAAGAGGGGCGGGAGGATGGAGGCCCCGGGCGGGAACGCCAGGTAGAGCGCCACAGGGACGTAGTTGCAGGTGACTCCGGAAGGCATGGGGCTGTCGTCATCGTCCACTGGAGGCGGGGGCACGGGGGGCCCTCCCCCGCCGAGGAGCCCCAGCAGGGACTGGGAGCCGCCGGCTTCTGCGGCGGGCTCCACGCACCACAGCTCTGACGCCAGCACGAAGGTGAGCGCGAGCTCAGCCAGCAGGAGCAGGAGGTGGCCCACCACCGCGAGCCTGAACCTGGCCTTGCGCTCCGCCAGCAGCGGCAGAGCGGTGCGCCGCAGCAGTCGGCCCAGCACGAACAGGGAGCGGGAGAGGCACGCCGCAGGCGCCCGCCCCCGGCCCTCGCACAGGGTTGTCTGTCCAGAGGGGACGGGAGACCCAGAGCCACTCAGGCGGCGGCTCCGTCGTGCGTGGCTGCGATTGCCGCCGCAAGCGCAGCAGCTCACACCGGCTGACCACAGCCGGCTCGGAGCGGCAGGGACCGCGTACCCGGGGGTGGCGGGCAGCTGCGTGAACCGCATGCTCGCAGGAGCGGGTGCAGCAAGGGGATCAACGTGCCAGCTGCTTGGCGCCATACCGCTCGGTGAGGTGCCTACCCACGCCAAGTCCCGCGCGCCAGCCCCGGCGTAGGGCTGTTGCGACCCCTCAACAGGGCCCTCCTCTGAGTCGCTGTCGCTTCCAGCAGCGAAGCGAGCCGATGCCGACAGGTGACGTAGGCCTGAATCGCTCGTGGCAGACAGTGAGATCGGCGGCATCGGTAGCGCTGTGGCAGGCGGCGAAGCCTGCAGCGTGGGCGACAGGGAGCCGACCAGGTCGCGATACCCAGACGACAGCCGCTGGGCAGCTGCACGGTCTGTGCTGCCGCGATCCGCGGCCAAAGAGAAGCGGGATCGGTCGGCATCCGCAATGCGCGCTTGGATCGCTCCCGGCACCTGCCCGTCGCCGTCGTCCCACTGCTCCTGCTCCATGCCACCAGCGTACGCCTGCCACCCAGCGCCACTCTGCGCAAGCGCAGACATAGCAGCGCCGCGGGCTTCTGCAGCCGCTGCAGCGCGCGTGCGCAGCGTGGCTGATCGAGCGGCAGCGGTCAGCAGGAGTCGGCGCATGAAGACCGACACGTTCTCGCCAAAGTGCGCCGAGACGACAGAGGCGGAGCCGAGCCCACGGGCGGGGGCGGGGCTGTCATGCCCGAACAGCGCGCGCTGATGGGTCGCAGCCGCAGCAGCGGCGCCGTGGCGAGGAGGCACACCGCTGCGAAGGGGGTCGCCGGAAACCAGCGCTGCCGTGGCGATATCACCGCGACGGAAACTACCATCGCGCGCTGGCACGGTGCCCTGGCCAGCCCAATAATTGCCTGGGGCCCCTGTACCCACTAGGGCCCCCGGCACAGTCTCGGAATACAGGCTGCGCTCCTCGCCGACGCTGGACTGGCGCAGCTGCGCCGTGTGGTGATGCTCCGACGGCAGGGGCATGCGAGGCGAGCCCTCTTCCGGGCCGAACTGCCCCTCCAGGTCAGGGCGGCGCAGCAGCGCGCGAATGGCGTCCTCGGCGGCCGCCTCACTGACACTCTGCAGCAGGAAATCCAGGGGCACTGCCCGCGAGTTGAGGGGCACGCCGGGGCAAGGCCACGCCATGTTGAGCCTCTGGCGCAGCGCATCGTCGTTCCCTCCAATGTCAAGGGTGGCGTGGGTCAGCACGTCCCCCACGGCCTCGCACGTGGCCTGCGGGAGGCAGCAGCTGCTTGCTGGGCCCCCGGCGCGCAGAGCCAGCCCAGCACTGGTGCGGCTGTGCACCACGACAGGCCCAAGTTCGGCATACGTCGGTGCCGCTGCGGACGCAGTGCGCCTTGAGGCGGATGCGGGACGAGGTGGCGCATGGCGACGCTGATGCAGCTGTGATCGCGCAGCGGTCCCACTCTCTGCGAACGGTATTGCACTGGTGGGGCGAGGCTGTGCTGGCGCCGCCTCGAATGAAGCCACCTTGTCGGTTGCTGCTTTGGGCTTGCTTCTGCGGGCAGGTTTGTTGCGCTTCTTTGAGGGCTTGCGCTCCTCGGACCCGACAGCGTCCGGCGCCTTGTCGGCCGTTCGCGCAGCCAAGTCCTTGGAGGCCTCGGGTTCATGACCTGCGAGGGCCGCGCGAAGAGACAGTGGGACCGCTGCCGGCGCAGCGGCTGCCGACCCCAGCCGAGTTGTCGTAGTGTCTTCAGGCAGCCGCCCTAGACCGGGCAGCGCGATGTCAATGTCGCCCAGACCCATGAGGCTCCCTGCCAGCGCCGCTCTGACGGAGCTGCTGATGGAGCGGGCGGCCTGCTGCGGAGCGTTGACAGGCGCTCGAGGCTGGGCGGCAGCTGACGCGAGCATGGCGACGCCGCCGTCTTCAGACACAGCCAGCTGAAAATGTCCCGTCGACACATCAGCGTAGGAGGCGCCCATCAGCAGCGAACCCGCTGTGGGCTGCGAGTGATGCAACACAGGAGGGCTAACAGCACCGGCTCCCGCCTGCAGCGGCGCACGGGGTCGGGAGGCCGCTTCGGCTCGCCCTGGGGTGATCGACACGGGGGAAGAGCCGGAAACTGGCTGGCGCGGCAGATCAACCAAGCTCGGCTCTCGCGCAGGGCCCGTCCTGCCACCGCTCTGGCGAAGAGTGATCAGCAAGCCCAGCTTCCCCTCGTTGCTGCCAACGATGTCCTCAGCCAGCGTCGAGAACCGTGACGCAAAAGGCACCCCTGCAAGGGCTGGCGCGTCTCTCGCGCCGCTCAACCGATCTGCGTGTGAGGGAGCAGCAGCGAGCTCCTGGCCGCCCTCCATTGCTGGGCTGCCCCCGTGGCTGGGTTGATGCGGTGTGCTGGGTGCTCGGGCGCGGGACCACCAGGAGAAGAGGGATCCACGACCGGGGCGCTGAACAGTTGTCGCGGCAGAAGCCACACTGCGGGTCCAGCTAGCGCGAGACCGCGCATCGCCGTGGACTGATTCGGCGTGTGGCAGCATCTCCAGCCGCAGGTGCTCGCTGCCAGTGTCGCTGCCATCGTCAGCTGCATCCCAGCCAGCACCTGCGCCCGCGTCATCCGTGCTCTCAGAGCTCGTGTCGTCGTTCACGTCGTCCACGCGGCTGCGCGCCGCGGTGGGCGGTACCACGAGTCCCGCAGCAGCAGACTGCCCGCGTGGGGAGCTGGCTTCCGACTCTCCTGAGGCGCCGCTCTCGCGGCGTCGCGACACTCGTGTTGATGCGGCAGAGGGGCCTTCGCGCAAAAGCTCATCGCCTTTCGCAGGAGTGTCAGCGTGGCTTGACCCCTCGCTATCGCTGCCGGCGGCAAAAAAGCCCTCCAGCTCAGGCGCAGCGGTATTCTCGCTGCCAGATTCCTTGTGGTGCTTGCTAGCAGAGGCCTGCACCGCAGCGAAAGAGGTGTGGTGAGCGACGAACTCGCTGCGGCTGCCTGGAGCTGCGAGAGGCCTACGCGAGACGGGGCTTCCTGGCGCTGCTGGAGCGGCCGTTGGCAGTGCAGCCGTGGAGTCCGGGCCCAAGCCGCTGCGGGAGCTAGCAGACGAACCGAGACTGCTGGCTGCGGCGGCGGCAGTGGGATGGACCTGGTGACTCTCAGCCGCGGCAGCAGCCGTGAAGCCCAAGCGCCGCTCGTCAGCGCTCCTCCTGGTCCTTCCTGGATGCCGTTTCCTATGGGCTGGCGCAGCGAGCGCAGAAGCAAGCCCGTCAGTCTGCGTGGCACCCGTGCGCGAGACGTAGGAGCGAGCACATGGCCAGAAGCGAGCAACCTCCACCTGCAGGCCCCCCAGGAGGTCCGGGTCGAGGTTCGCTGCCCGCACGAACGCGAGCAGCGGACCCGACGTCTGAATGGCCGCGCCTGCAGCAACACACCGAACACGGATATTGAGCTCCGCTACGAACTCGAGCCAGTCGGCGTCAATGAAGCGGTCTAGCCCGGGCAGCGCGGGCACGGAGCGGACCAGCACGTCGTTGGGATCGATGTAGAAGGGGGCCTCCAGCGTGCCCTCACCCGCGAACAGCAGCGCAAGCGGCGCACGCAGCCCTCGCGGTGCAGCCGCTGCGGCGCTGCGGCTGCGGCTTGATATCGGCGGCAGAGGGCGAAGCGGCCCAGGGGCGGCCCTCAAGTGCGGACTTCGGCTGTTACTGCGGGGAACGCTGGTGCGCTGTTCCGAGGCGAGCAGGTCTATGAAAGCAAGAGTGCAGTCGCCTGCGACCCCCACCCGCAGGCCATCCTGGAGCGCAGAGCTCACGGCCCCTCGCAGCCACGCGTGGCTGTCTGGACATCCGAGGACCCCTCGCATGAGCCGCACCGCCCGCACGCGCTTGCGCCACTTGTGAAACTGGGTGGAGAGAGGGGTGGCGAGCAGCGAGAGAAGCAAGCTGGCGACCTCCTCCCACCCCCACCGTGGCCAAGCTAGCTCAGCGTTCAAGGCACGGGCGAAGACAGCGTAGCGGCTGCGGTGCACATGCGGTCGGGCCGCAGGCGGGGCCGACGCAGGCAATGCCCACGCAGCACCGAAGGTGTTGCAGCCTCCCAGATAAATGCGGCAGACGTGGCGAGGCAGGTCTGCCTCTTGGATGGCGGCGTTCGCGATCAGCATTTCCACCGTCTGTCTGTCTGCCGGAATGTGGGCCACTCGCTGCGCTCGCATGCTGCGGGAGGGCTTTGCATGTGTCGGGAGGGACGAAAGCCCATCGTGTGACTCCGACTGCAGCCTTCCAGCAGTGGCCTTCGCAACTGCCCCTGCAGCATCATCCTCTAGCGTGTGTGGTGGGGCAGAGCCGATGCCCCCAGCGTCGTCCCGCTGCTCCTCCACGCCGAGCAGTGCCAGCGCGTTGTGCAGGCCCAAGCCGCGAGCAGCAGACCGCTGCGACCGCCCGACCGCATACAAGCTGAAGCGGGCGTCGTCAGCGCCTGGCGTCGAAGCGCCGTAGCCACGACCAGCGTCTAACAACCCCAAGCGGTGCTCCTCCGGCGAGCGCACGCCCCCCTTGCCAGCAAACATGCCAGCCAAGGGCCCAGGCGAGCTGTACCCCTTGCGCAGGCCCCCTGTGGCCATCACACCCTCAGAGCGCCGCAGGTCAGCCAGCATGCGACGTCGCCGCCACTTGCAAATGAGCAGCAGTACCAGGAGAATAAACAGCACCGTTCCGCCCAGCGCGCTGCCGAAGCCGACCGGGCCGGAGAACCGCGCCAGCAGCTCCTCGAGCGGGGAGCGGCACGTCGGGTACAGGTAGCCCGCGGGGCACTCGTACGAGCACTCCTCGTCCGTCTCCGTCTCGTCCGTGTACTGGCCGCGGGCAGGCGCGTTGGCGCAGGCGGCGCACCAGGGGGAAGGGGAGGTGCCGTTGCGCCAGAACCCCGGCCCGCAGGGGGCGCACTGCGGCTGCCCGCCGAAGCCCCCAGGGCACGTGGGGGCGAGAATGGTGCCGCTCGCGCCCGTCCCCGCGCCAGGGCCGCCCCCTCTGCCCCCCGTGAGCTCGATGCGGCCGGTGAAGGTCTGCGCGAAGGGGCTTGGGTCGTCGCGGAGAGGCGGCACGCTGTCCACGGCAGAAGCATTGGCGCCTGCAGCCGCCTGCAGGAGCCGGCCGGTGGGTGGCGCACCCGTGTTGACGAGCGCCAGCCTGCCGCCCGCGCCGCCGCCGCCACCTCCGGTGCCGTCCCCGCCGCGCACGGAGATGTAGCCGCTGCCGGTCAGGGCGGCCGTGCGAATGACAACCGTGCCGCCGGAGCCCCCGCCGCCGGGCACGCGGGTGTTGCCGAGCAGCGCGGCGTCAGCCCCCACCACAGAGTCCACCGCGATCTCGACGTCGACGGACCCGTACAGCCCCAGGAAGCCGCCGCCAGCGCCCGCACCGCCGACTGCGCTGCCGCCGCCGCTGCCGAAGAGCGCTGGTGGGTCGCCTGCATCGTACCCTGCGCCGCCGCCGCCCCCGTCCGCGGAGGCGCCTCCACTGCCCGCGTGCCCGCCCCCGCCGCCCGCTGAGGTACCCGTGCCCCCAGCGCCCAGGCCTGCGCCCGGCGGGCACCCGAGCCCCGTCGCGTTCAGCACGTTCTGGATGCTCACGTGCGCGCCGCACACGAGGCCCGCATGCGCGGAGACGGCCCCCTCCAGGTCCACGAGCACCGTGCCGGCCGACCAGAGGGCCACGCTGTAGTTGCTGGCAGGCGGCAGCGGCGCGGCCCCCGCCTCCCAGCGCATCGCGTCGCAGCTCTCGCGCAGGACGGCGCCCTGGCCGCACCAGCGCGCCAGCTGCGTGGTGCTGAACTGACTGGACGCGCGGCCGGAGAC